>Ga0256827_10000079_pt1 | contig 49766 bp, 45 predicted proteins | sample CV84metaG_FD_185977 | JGI IMG/M metagenome (GOLD analysis project Ga0256827, IMG submission 185977) | Hydrothermal vent microbial communities from East Pacific Rise, Pacific Ocean - CV84 | ecosystem: Environmental > Aquatic > Marine > Hydrothermal vents | place: Pacific Ocean: East Pacific Rise... | reverse complement strand
GCGTTAAAGATTAATATGCAACCTTCATAACCATTCTATCAATTCTCTGCATTGATTCAATCATTCTATCCATCGAAATATCACCATTTGAAATCATTTGCCTTGTTGATTCAAGTACTGCTTGTTGCATTTCTGCATCATTTTTTGAAACAATAAACAAGTCAACACCTGCTTCAATTCCCTTAAATAATACATCTTTTATATCGTATTCATTTTTAATTGCATTCATATCTAAATCATCACTTACAATCACATTTTTAAAGTTTAATTCAGTTCTAAGCAAATCATTTAAGAATAATTTGGAAAATGTTGCAGGATATACATCAAGTTCTTCAAATAATATATGAGCAGTCATTATTGAGTCAATGCCTTCTTCTATAGCTTTTTTAAACGGTAAAAACTCTCTTTTCCTTAAAATATCAAGCCCGTTTTTAAGCTTAGGTAATGCCTTATGAGAATCTAAAAGAGTATCTCCATGCCCTGGGAAATGTTTTCCACATGTTAAAACTCCTCCCTTTTGAAATCCCTTCATTACAGGAATAGAATACTTTATAACAATTTCTGTATCAACTCCAAATGCCCTATCACCTATTACTTCATTATCAGGATTGCTAAAAATATCCAAAACAGGAGCAAAATTAAAATTAAACCCTAAATCCTTAAGTTTTATTGCTAAATTATAAGCCATATCATGAGCTTCTTCAACGGAGTAATTCTGAGCCAAATACTGCATACTAGGTAAAGTTGAAAATTCTTCTTTATTAAATCTTGATACTCTTCCACCTTCTTCGTCAATACCAATTAAAATAGGATATGATGCAGTTTTTTTTATTTTTTCATTTAATATCTTCACTCCATCTGTTGATTCTATATTTCTTTTAAAAAGTATTAAACCAGTAATTTTATCAAATTCTATAAATCGTCTTATTCTGTCATTAATTACTGTATCCTCAAAACCAAAAATAAAGAACCTGCCAGCAAGCTTTGTTGTTTCATTAATTATATCAGTCATATATCTCCTTTTAAAATTCAATAACAGAGAAATAAGGCCATATCTCTCTGCCATATTTCTATCTATATCAAATTATATGAATTTAATGATTATAATCAATATTTATTATTTATTTTTACATTTATCACAGATACCATACAGATATAAATCAACTTGATTAAAATTTCCATAATTTTTAAAATCTTCTTTATTTATATCTATATCTTCAACAAAATTACATATCTGGCATATAAAATGTGCATGACTTTGTTTTCTTATTTCATATTTTGGTTTTGAATCCTGTGTATGTATTTCATATAAAATATCTACATCTTTCATTGAATTGATATTTTTATAAACAGTTGCAAGTGAAATTGAAGGAAATACATTCTTTATTTTCTGATAGATATCATCAACGGATATATGCCCTGCTTTTGCTATTTCTGTTAATATTGCGAGCCTTTGTGGTGTAACCTTTAGATTTTTGCTTTTTAGGCTTTCCTGTATTGATTTAGGAGTTAATTTATCCATATTTTCCTTCATAAAATAATAAAAAAGGGGCATATGCCCCTTTTTCACAAATATAATAACTTAAAAACTAATTATTAGCAATTAGTCAGCCATAATTTCTTCAATTGTTACATAAGAACCAACATTTCCAGTCATCTTTTCTGCTTCTGTTGAAACAGGAAGAACTGTTTTACCAGGCTTCCAGCCAGCAGGATATACATCACCTGTTTTAGCTGCAGCTTGATGAGCTCTAATTTGTCTTATAAATTCTTTAACACTTCTACCAACAGCAGGAGATTGAACTTCTTGTGCGACAACTACTCCTTCTGGATTTACTAAGAATCTACCTCTTAATGCTAATCCAGCACCTTCAATAAGTACACCAAATTTCTTTGCTACTTCACCTGTTGTATCTGCACCCATTGTTAACTGTAACCCTTTTAATAAAGGCTCTGTTTCCACAAATCTTTTATGTGAAAATTTTGTATCTGTTGAAATTGCTAAAACTTCACAACCTAATTCATCTTCAATAACCTTTAATGATGCATTCATTGCAGCGATTTCAGTTGGACATACAAAAGTAAAATCAGCAGGATAAAAACAGATTACTCTCCATTTATCAGAATGTTGCTCACTACTTACTTCTACATAGTGTCCTGTTTTTGCATTATAAGCTTCCATTTTAAATTCAGGCATTTGTTTTAATACTAGTACTCCACTCATTTCTTCCTCCATTGTTAATGTTTCATTCTCTGAAACTTCTGTTAAATTGTTTTCTTCATTAATTTCTGTTACTTCTACGCTTTGCGGTTTATCACATGCCATGTTTAACCTCCTTTGTTAACACAACATACTCAGTATACATACTTAATAATAATTGTCAAGTAATAATTTTTATCATTTAATAGAAAAACACTAAAAACAAAGCTAACCCACTGATAACGCACAACTATCAGACCTATTAAATAATTTATTTTTTTTAATTGTAGTTATTATTTTACTAGATATAAGTATATTTTATTTCACGATTATAGATTTTCCACCCTTTTCTATGGATTCTTCAATACCTTCATGAATCATTCTCATCATTGTGGCAAAGCTTAAATCTTCTTTTTTAGGTGATACAATAGATACTGAAAAATTAATTGATTGAGTATTTTTTATTAATTTAGAATAAATTCTTTCTGCAACGATATTTGCACCGCCTTTATTTGTATGTGGCATCATAAGTAAAATAGCTTCTTCTCCAAATGCAATTGGAATATCAATATCTCTAATTGAAGTTGTTACAGCAGCATTAAACTCCGTAAATAAACTATCAAATTGTTCTTTTGAATTACCCTTTATTTCATCAGCATTATTAAATGTTAAATATAATAATGATAATTCAATACCATACCTTTTAGCTCTTTTTATTTCAATATGTATAATTCTTTTAAAAAATTCAAAGTGATAAAAATTATTACTAATATCAATACTTGTATCAAGTAGTTCAGTTATTTTATTGGCTCCTCTTAGTAAAGAGTTAAATTCATCTTCAGAAGCATTTTCTAATATAAAATTATCAATTTCAAAAGAAGATAAATCTTTATCTGTATATTTAACAATATTTAAAGATAATTTTAAGTGAGTTCTCATTTCCAGAATATTTTCAGATAAATCATCTATATCATCAGGAATAAAAACAGAAAGATATCTCATATCTTTATTAAAAATATTTTCAAATAATTCTTCTGTTGAATCTAAAAATACTATTTTAAACTCAGTGTTTTCTAGCAACTTAACAAATTTATCTCTTTTTTCTTCATTAAACTTAAAAAATACTATTTCTTTCATATAAAATCCCCATAAAACCTTGGCTAGATTAAACTAAATTATTTTTTTTGTCAAGATAACTTGATTTTTTTCTTTTTTACTATAGAATTAAATTATAATTTGGAGGTATTTTGAAAATAGTTGTTTTTTTAATTTTAAGTGTATTTATAACCTCCTGCTACCAAGAAGAAGAAAATAGTGATATCTATAATGAATATGATTTCAATCATAACAATGAAAACAATACGATAAATTCAGGCTTAACAAATGATTATAAATTTAAGGAAGGCTATATTAAAAACAATGATAATGTAAATATTTATTATCGTTTATTTTACAAAGAAGATAATAATGGACTAATTGTTTTATCTCATAAAGAAGATAGTAGCCTTGAAGAATGGGGAATACTAACAGATATATTCCTGGAACTAAATTACAATGTAATATCCTATGACTTAAGTGGTTTTGGAAAGACTCAGATAAGTGAAAATAATATTATCAGCTATGATAATATGTTAAATGATTTAAAACTAATTGTTAACCTTGCAGAAAACAACGATAATCTTTACGAAAATATTGTTTTTATTGGTAATGGCTTAGGTGCAAATATATCTCTTTATGTTTCAAGTAATTATTGTAATAGAAAGAGCTCCTTTATAATTATTTCTCCAAACATGGAAATAGAAAATGTAAGTATTGAAAAATTTAGTAAATACTGTGAAAACTCAAAATACTTATTTTTATATTCCCAAAAAAGTTTTGAAGATGTAAATGAAGATTTATATATCTATAATTACGATAACCTTAAAACAATAGTAGATTCAACAAGTAATTTTAGTGGAATAGATCTATTATTAAACAATTCAACCTTTATTAAAGAAATAAAAAACTTAATTATTTCTAAATAACTTGATATGATATATATTTTTTGCTAACATAACTATGTTGGGGGTATTTAATGATTACAGGCTTTAATCACAACATAAAATATAAAGATATTATCTTTCATGTTCAAACAGAAGATAGCGGAGAAGAAAGAGCACATATTATTACACATCTTTTTATAGGTGGAAATATTATTTTTTCTCTAAAAAATTCATATAAAAATGTTGTAAACGCATCACAAATGAGAACAATTGTAAAAACAATGATGGAACAACAACATAAGTCTGTATTAAAAGGCCTTCTAAGTTCTAAATATGATAAAGAAATAGATAAGATGCTTGCACACATGGCCTCATCTAAAGTAAAAAAACTAAATACAGTAACTGAGCCGGAGTCGGTTAATATCATTGAACAAGAAAAGAAAAAAGCTGTTGCTCATCTCATAGAAGATAAGCAAAAATCAATACTTGATAAAAATAAAAAAGCAAGTGAAGAAAATCTTGATGATTTAATATTAAGTTTTTTAGAAGATAATCTGTAAATTTAAACTAATTCTGTTTTTAATAAATTATAATTTTCATCTATTGAAACTAAAAAGTTTATATGCTGAAAAGGTGCTTTATTTCCATTAAAATTTGTAACATTAATATTTGTAAAGGTATCATCTGTTACAATACTTTTAGAATCACTCATTCTAATATGCAGATAATTATCCAAAGTTGATATTGATTCAATAGGATTCTCAAACATTATTATATCTAAGATTTTATAACTAGCTAAATCTATTTTATATAAAAATCTTCTATTAAACACATATAACATCTCATCTTTAACAACAGGCTTATTTATTAAATGAAAACCTAAGTCTATTACCGCTATTTCAGATTTATCTTCTTTAGAAACAAAAAGTATCTTTCCTGACATAGAACTTAAAATAATAGTATTTTCAAATAGCAAAGGAGGCGTTTCTAATGAACTTTTTGAATTAAAAGACCATGCGATATCACCTTCATTATCTAGTTTGTATAACATTCCATCACTAGATGTTATATAAACAAAATCACTAACAACTGGAGTATTTAATAAATAACCTTCTGTAATAAAAGACCATGTTTCTTTAAAGGAATCATTTAAACAAACAAGTTTTGTAAAATCAATAACTAAAAATATCAAACTATTTTCTATAATTACAGAAGAAGTAATCTCTCCTGAAATAGAATAAGTCTGCCAATTTTGTTCTTCAATATTATATATATGGACTTCTTTATTACTAACGAAGAAAATATTTCCATTAAAAATAGCAGGTGAATATTTTAAAATATCTTCATTTTGATATTCAAAGCTAAGCTCTTCCATTAAAGCATAATCAAGTAGAATAGCTTTATTATCGAAGAATAACCAAATATTCTCACCATCTTTTAAATAATATTTTACTCCTTCATAAAGGGTTTCATTTTCCTCAAGTTTAAGAAATAAAGAATTATTTAATTTAATTACTTCAAAATTATGAAATAAATCATCTAACAATACCGGTGGCTCCATAGACTCAATATATTTTTGTTTTTTCAATGTTTCAAAATGAGATTTACCACTTTCCGTTAACTCAATACCTTCATCATTATCCATATCTTTAATAAATTTTTTAGTAGGATTAATTGTTTCTTCAGTTGTTTTCTTAAATAAACCACCTTTTCTTACTTTCTTCCCTCTTTTAGCTTTCTTTTTAGTTGCCATAACTCATTATCTCCATTGCTAATCGTTTATAATCCAAATAACCATTTGATGATTTTTTATATTCACAAATAGGCAAGCCCTCACCAATAGCCTTTTCAAGGTCTATATTCTCTCTGATAACGGTTTTAAACATATTATTATTAAAGTAATCTTTCATTGTTTCATGAACCTCATGAGAAACATTTTGATTTCTTCTATATCTTGTCAATAAACCATAAATATTGAATTCAATTTCTAGTTCTTCCATAATCTCATTTAGAGTACCTGCAATTTTCTCAACTCCATGTAATGAAAAGAAAGAAGTTGCAACAGGTACAATAATTGTATCTGATGATAAAAATGCATTAATTGCCAAGTTACCAAGTGATGGAGGGCAATCTATTATAACATAGTCATAGATATTATTCTTAATTGTAGTTTTTAATTTCTTTTTCAAAATTTGAATAGGTGAACGATATAATTTTTCAAGCTCTCTTTCTGCATAACTTAATTCAACATTTGATATCACTAAATCAAGTGTTTTATCCTGAACTTCAATTTCAGTAATACAATCTTCAAGAGTTTTATCCTTATTAATTAATAAATCATAAGTTGTACTATAATCTTTATCCTCAATATCAATACCGAGTCCTATTCCACTATGTCCTTGAGGGTCCATATCAATTAAAAGAACTTTTTTATCTAAAATTGTTAAAAAACTTGATAAATTAATAGCTGTAATTGTTTTTCCAACTCCACCTTTCTGATTTGCAATAGATATTACTTTGGTCATTTCCTCTCCAAAAAATATTTTCACTATTATTCTAAGACTTTTTAGTAGAAATTGTCAAATAATAGGTAATTTTTAGGTTAATTTTAAAATTTGACTTGTAGCTTATTAGAGAATATACTAACTATTGGCAAAAAGAGGTGAATATAATATGAAAAAAATATCAGAAACTCTATTGTATGAAAGCAACTGGTTACAACTTTTAAAAGCGAACTGGCTGCATGAAAATGGTGAAATTTATGGCTGGGATTTTGTAAGAAGAAAAAATTTAAGACATGCTGTTGTTATTATTGCAAAATTAAAACCATCTAACAGATTTATAATAATAAAAGAATACAGAGCTGCTGTTGGACATTTTGTAATAGGATTTCCTGCCGGACTTGTTGAAAATAAAGATGTAACAAAAGACGCAATAAGAGAGTTAAAAGAAGAAACAGGATTTATTTCAAATAAAATAATAAAAACAAGTTCAATACTTGATATGAATCCAGCAATGACAGATGCCACATTTCAAGTTGTTACAATGGAAGTTGATGAAACAATAAAAGAAAATATAAATCCAATTCAGGAACTAGAACTAAGTGAAAACATCGAAGTTTTTTTATTAAAAAGAGAAGAAATCAATAACTTTTTACAAGAACAAGAAAAAAATGGTGTAAGAGTTAGCCCTGGCGTATGGTATTATTTTACAGATTTTTAATATACTCTTGGAAAAATCAAAATCTTATGATATAAGTTAGTTTCATCTTTTTGGAGGATGTATCAAATTAAATAAGAAACATCAGGATATTATACAACTAATAAAAGAAACTATTCTTGATAAAAATAATAAAAGGTTTATACTTGGAGCTCATATTAATCCAGACGGAGATAATGTTGGTTCAACAATGGCTCTTTACTATCTTTTAAAATTACTTGGTAAAGAAGCTACTCCTTATAATCCAGATAGTATACCTAAAAGTTTTGATTTCTTGAAAGATATAAAACAATATAAACACAATATAAATAAAGATGATTCTTTTGATGTTGGTATTGTCGTTGATAATAGTGATATTCAAAGAATTGGAGAAGACTGGCCTGCTGATAGAATTAAAACAGTTATTCAAATAGACCACCATATCAAAGCTAAAGTTTTTGGTAATATTGTTTATATTGATGAACATGCAGTTGCAGTTGGAGAAATACTATACTTTGTAATAAGAGAAATACTTCCAGAGCTTAATTTTGACATTGCACAAGCTTTATACCTATCAATACTAACAGACTCGGGTTCTTTTAGGTATTCAAATACTACACCTAGAACTTTTTTTGTAGCACAAAAACTTCTAGAGGCTGGAGCAAAGGTATATGATATAAATATTGAAGTTTTTGAAAAAGTTAAATTTGAAAAAATTGCTCTTTTAAAAGAAACTCTTTCCACAATTCAGTTTAATAAAAAGAAAAATCTTGCAATAATGTACTTAACAAAAGAAATGTTTGAAAAATATGATGCAAATCAAGATTTATCAGAAGGATTTGTTAACTATGGAAGAATTATAGATGGTGTAGAAGTTTCGTGCCTTTTAAAAGAAATTGGAAAAAATGAATATAAAATTAGTTTGAGATCCAAAAAATTTGATATTTCTCAAATCGCAATTGAACAATACTCAGGAGGTGGACATAAAAATGCTGCCGGTGGAAAGATCAAAGGGAATTTAAATCAAATAATAGAAGATTTAAAAACAAATTTTACAAAATGGTTAAATTAATATGGAAAAAATAATTTTTAGTACAAGTGGAATTATTCCTATTTATAAAACATCAGGTCCTACATCTGTTGATATTATAAGGCAATTAAAAAGAAAATATAAATTTAATAAAATAGGTCATTTAGGTACTCTTGACCCTATGGCCGAAGGTATTTTACCAATAATGATAAATCAAGCAACAAAACTTGCTCCAATACTTGATACATCTAAAAAATCATATAAAGCTGTAATTAAATTTGGAATTGAAACAGATACAAATGATATAACAGGTAAAATAATTGAACAAAAGGAAGAGTTTTCATTAACAAGAAGTGAACTAGAAAATTCGTTGTTAAATTTCAAGGGAGAAATAGAACAAATTCCCCCCAGATATGCAGCAGTTAAAATAAATGGAGTAAGAGCATATAAACTGGCAAGAGAAGGAAAGGAATTTGAAATAAAACCTAAAAAAGTTTCTATTTATAGAATTAATTTAAAAAGATTTTCTCTTCCTTATGCAGAAATAGAAATAGACTGTTCAAGAGGAACATATATAAGAAGTATAATAAGAGATTTAGGGCATTTACTTAATATTCCAGCAACAATGAGTAAGTTAACTCGCTCCTTATCTTCAAATTTCTCAACAGCTCAAAGTACAACTATTGAAAATGCAGTTGATAGTTTAGAGGATAAATTAATAAAACTGGAATCCCTTTTTGATTTTCCTAAAATCGAAATAAATAAGTTTGAATATAAATTAATACAAAATGGACAAATCCCTAAAAAATTAAGCTTTTCAGATATAGGATATACTCAACTATTCTTTGAATCTAAGCTTAAATCTATTATATTTAAAGAAAATGGGAACCCTAAGCTATTTAAAGTTTTTAAATAATAATTTTATTCATTAACAAAATTAATTCTTCCTTCTACAGTAGGATCAATTTTTATAACACTCCTAATATACTTATCAAGTAAAACATTGTATGTATTAAGCATATCAAGTCTTTTTTCATCTCCCATTTCAGCAAATGTAAGATAATCATCTCCACCAGTTGCAATATATCCAGAAGTTGCAACATAATATATTGCAATATTATCATCAATTATATTTCCATTTAACTTAACTGATACAATTCTTTCTCCTGGAAAACTTATTTCTGATTCTGTTTCATTTATTTTATTTATTATTTCAGGAGCTTTCGTCTTATCCACAGTAATAGATAATTCTTTAGAAAACTGTAAGAATTGCCCTTTGGTATCTTCAATTTTAGCAACACTATGCTCAAGAATTTGCTTTAATTCATCTCCTCTTACCTGCACAACATAAACATTACTTTTAAAAGGTAGTAATTCATCAATCATTCCCGTTGTAAAATCAGTTCCTGCTTCTATTTTATCACTAAAATTACAATGTCTTATATTCCCAGCATTTACAATTGCAAAATCAACTTTAAAATCACCAGTAACATGAAAGTATTGCTGGAGCCTAATTTCTGACATATTATCATTATCTAAAAACTCCATAACAGAATCTGCAATATAATTACCAATTGGAGCCTCTTTAGTTCTAATACTTTTTGAACTCAAATCTAAATCAACAGTAACTAGTCCAATTACCTCTCCTGTTCTAGTACATGTTAAAGGGTCAGGAACACAAGAAATCATGAAAACAAATAAAGTTATTAAAATCAATATAATTTTTTTATTCATGTTACTCTCCTCAATTTCATTCAAAATCAAATCTATAAGTTAATCCAAAACGAAAATTAAATTTAGGTTGAATTAAACCATCAATACCCAAAATAGCAATATTATTACCAAATTCATCAGGAGAAGCATAATGAGGGTTACCCAAATCTGTTGCTGAAAAATAGATAAGAAAATTATCCGTAATACTATATGAAACATTTACATCGACCGTCCAGTATTCAGGAATATTAACAATATGAATCTCTTCCAATGGCATTCTATTATTATTCATAACCCTACTTTCATTTCTTATTCCTAAAAATACTCCAAAATCTTTAAAACTAAAGTTAAATCCCATATTGATATTCCTCATTGGAACACTTGTAATAAGAGATTTTCTATCATCAAGTTCTGGAGTATCCAGTTCCCATACTTCATCACTCCATGTAAATTTTCTTTGAAACCAAGAGATATTGAAAAAAGCATTAAAATATTTATTTAAAAAGAATTTAACCTCAGCTTCAACACCCAAATCACTGGTTTCTCCAATATTTTCATAGAAACCAACCCCCCCTTTACCATCTTCATCAAATGGAGCAATGATATTTTCATTTATATTATAAAAAAAGTTAGTATTAAAATTAAGTTTCCATAGATCAAAACGAATTGAAATTTCAGATGTTTTTACATATTCAGGAGTTAATTTATCATTACCAAGTATTCCATTTGAGTTATTATCTGTAACATCATATAATTCTTTCATTGTTGGAGCTCTAAATGCTTGCCCGTAAAGAGCTTTAACAATAAATATATCCATCACATTATATACGAGCCCCGCTCTTGGATTTATTGTTAGGCCAAAATCATTATAATAATCAAACCTTAATCCTAAAGTTGCTCCAAAATCATTATAATTATATGTTCCCTGTAAATGATATTCCAAAACATATCTTGATTTACCATCTTGTTGTAATAAAGTACCATCATATAGATCAAACTTCTTTCCGTGATATTCTTCTGTAGTATTATTATAATTCCTTGATAAATCATAGTCTAAAATCTTTAAATACTGATATGATAATCCTGTAAGAATATTTAAATTCTTCATTATCTGCCAATCTAAATTCAACTCAGTTGCTATACTCATTGTATTATATTTTTCTTTGGTTATCTTCCCTAAATCAAAAATTTCATTTGAAATACTTGATTTATAATTTTCAGGAGCAGTAACCAAGTAATTATCCACGATAAAAAAGTTACCATATACTTTTGCAGATAATTTTATTTTATCACTTTTAATAATTGAATAAATTAAATTATATAATATTGTATCTGTTGTATAAGAACTTCCATTAGTTGCGGTATAATTAGGCCCAACCCATGTACCTCTTTTATTTTCAGTAACAAAAATAAACAATTTTAACTTATCACTAGATAGATTAAAAGATAAATATCCTTTATGGCTCCATCTGTCTGATTCGAATTCCTTATCTCCTGTTGTTAATCCCCAGTCCATATGCGAAGAATCATCTCTTTCAATAAACTGATTTGCACCATCATCAAGAGCAACTCCCCCAGAAAGATTAATATCAAGACCTCTCCTTTTTATCGAATAATTACTTGAAACCTCATAATTATTATGAAGCCCAGCTACAGCTCTTATACTTTTATCATTTCTGGTTGTAAAAATATTAATTACACCAACAACTGCATCTGTTCCAAAAAGGGATGAACCAGGCCCTCTTATTATTTCTATTTTCTCAATAAAATCAACAGACATATCATATATAACAGACGAATCATAAGGATTATTGATTCTATTTCCATTTATCATCATAAGGATATTACCATTTTTTCCAATACCCCTTATTGATACAGAATATCTTCCTGAAGGAAGAATACTTATATTTACACCAGGTAAGTATCTAAGAATTTCAATTAAATTTTTAGCTCCTGTCTTTAATATAGTCGACCTTGGTATTACAGATACAATAGCTGGAGCTAATTTCGATTTCTGAACTTTTTGAGAAACTGTTTCTACATTATTATCCATAGTAAAAACAGCTAATTCTTCTTTTAATGACAATTCATCATTTTTAGATACTTTTACTTTCTTTTCTATTTTCTTCGTTGCCCTTTTTACAGTATATGTTTCAACAAAAATAGGAATTTCATCGGAACCAATACTCGCAACAATCAAACCTTCATCATCTACAGCTTCAATATAATAAATAAGACCTTTTTTTAAAACATAATCACTTGGAATTGTAGCAGTATACTTATCATTTGTTTTTATCATTTCCTTTTGATTCCAATCATGCAATGCAAATGATGCATAATGTAAAATTACAAAACTAATATTTTTATCATTTTTAATTTTTATACTAACTTCTTTTGATTCTTTTACAATTGCAACTTTAAGTTTTTCATGTATAATTTCTGCTTTCTTTTCTACTTTCTTTTTGGTAGTTTTCTTTTTAGGCTTTTTCTTTGTTTTATGTGACCTGCTAGTTCTTTTATAATGTTTCTTCTTTTTAGCCTGTAATGTCGATTGAAACATAATCGAATTCATAAAGAAAATTATCAAAATCATAAAAATTCTTAACACAGTTACTCCGCATTTAATATTAATCATATAATTACTCAATAATTACTCAATAATTTTAATAATTATCAAATAATTGTATAAACTTAACATTAACTCAAAAAAAATTCAATTTTTGTTTATTATAAAGCCATAATTATACGACAATAGTACTATATTTCTATTGAAAAAATACTAAAAATGCTTATTCTTAAGTTGCATAGAATCTTTTTAAGGAAATGTAATGAATATAAAAAACAGATTATCAAAAACAATAGTAGCAGTAGCAACAGGTAATTGCAGTGGAGGAGTTTCCATTATCAGAATATCCGGAGAATATTCCTTAAATATAATGAATAAAATTTTCTTTTATAAAAAATCAATTAAAAATAAAAATTCAGTACCTAAAGCAAGATATTTCTATTTTGGAAAGATTAAAGATAATGAAAATATCTTAGATGAAGCAATGGCTGTTTATTTTAAAGGCCCTTCATCATTTACAGGTGAAGATGTAGTAGAATTTCATATACATGGAGGTTTTATAAATTCTGAAAAGATATTAAAACTAATCATAAAACACGGAGCAATTCAGGCTCAAAAAGGAGAATTTACAGAAAGAGCTTTTTTATTTGGTAAAATAGATTTAGTTCAGGCTGAATCAATACTGGATATTATCGAAGCAAGATCAGAAAATGCTCATCTTGAGGCCGTGGGACAGCTACGGGGGAAATTATCAGAACATTTAAAAAAAATAAAAGAAAAATTATTTAATATTGCAACAATTACAGAAGCAACAATTGATTTTCCTGAAGAAGATTATGATTTCATGGGAAATTATAAAATCAAAGAAAAAACTACTGATTTATTAAAAAGCCTAAAAGAATTATCATCATCCTATTATGAAGGGAAATTAATATCAAAAGGAGCCATGGTAACAATTGTAGGTGCTCCAAATGCAGGTAAAAGCTCATTGATGAATTCATTATTGAAAATGGATAGAGCATTAGTAACCTCTATTGCAGGAACAACCAGAGATTACTTGGAAGGAAATATGGTGATTAATGGAATACCTGTTACATTAATTGATACAGCAGGAATTAGGGAAAGTAATGATGAAATTGAGCAAATTGGAGTAAAAAAAGTTTTTTCAAAAATAGAGGAATCTGACTTAATTATATTTTTATATGATGAAAATGGCTTTACTGATGACATTAAGAATATATATGACGAATTTAATTTTAAAAATCACCTTCTTGTACAAAATAAAATTGATATTTCAAAGCATATAAGCTTAAATTCTGATTTAGATATTTCTGCTAAAAAAGAAACTAATATTGAAAACCTAAAAAAATTAATTTTTGATAAACTTATTGATAAAAACTTTAATAGCAACTCTGTAATTATTACCAATGAAAGACATAAACAACATATTGATAAAAGTATAGAAAATCTAGAAAACGCCTTAGAATCAATTATAAATCAACTTCCACTTGAGTTTATTTCTCAGGATTTTAGATTTGCATTAGAAGAAATAGGTGCAATTTTAGGTGAAGTTACTCCTGATGATATATTAGGAAATATCTTCCAGAATTTCTGTATTGGGAAATAGTAAATTTATTTATTTAATATATTATTTATTGTAATAAGGAGGCTTCTGATTTGCAAGTGTAAATCCAATAGGCCAGCTTCCATTTGTAATCCCTATAAAAAAGGTATCTCTATCATAAGCAAATGTCAAGCCTAAATCCATATCTAAAAATGTTATTAAACCACTGGGATATAGGTTTACATAAAATTTCATATTGTACTCATTTCTGTTATCCAGATGTAATTTCATTGCTTTATAATCAGGCATTGATAAAGTAACAGTAAGAAGAGGGTTATCTGCTATTGAATAATAAAAACCCATTGTATAAACGGTAGAGCCAGAAATTAAATCTCCATTATCATCCATAGCTATTTTATTAACAGATAAGCCAAAACCAAATGATAAATAATGGTCTTTTTTATATTCATAAGAAAATCCAGGAGCATTAATTTTAGCACCTGAAATCCAGTTTAAACTAAATGGAGTATCAAATAACTGATAACGCATCCAGTATATCTGTCCATTATTAAGCAACCTGTTTGTTGCAATATTTAACTGAGATTGATATGTCCACTCTGATAAATGTAAGTTTCTTGTCATAAACCTATTAACAGGGTCATAAGAAAATATCACTCCTCCGATCCAATCAAAAAACATTAAATCAGGAATAGCATCAATTTTATCATTTCCACTATTACCATCACCACCACCACCTTCATTTTCAAGTTTTATAAAATCAGCAACCTGTGTTGCTTCATTTAAAAAGTGCATGATGTACATTGTTGTCCAGCCCCAAACTGCTGGATGACTATAATTATGATAGTGATAGTATTCAATCATCATTCTTGTTCTAAAACCTCCACCTAAAAGATGCCAGGTATAGTTAGGAACCCAGTTATTACCTTTACCAAAGTGAGGTATGAATTCATAATAAATAAACTTTTTCCATCCATAATCGTTGATTAAAGGTACTGGATTTAAAACTTTTTTAAAAACTTCAACAAGACCTTTGCCTAATTCAACATTATGTAACGCTTTATCGCCAGGCATTCCCCCCTCTATTATAAATTGAAGTGGATTATGAAATGCTCTGGCTCCAAATTTATCAGGCTTATAATACCAGTAAATAAAATCATCATTATTCTTTTTTTCAATGACTGTATCTTCATTTAATAAATATGTTTCACTTCCAAATAAACTCAATATTGGAGTATAAATAAATAAAAATATAATTAAAAACTGAATTGTAAACTTTATTTTCAAAAATCAACCCAAAATCAACCAAAAATCAATCAAAAAAGTGAATATACTCTTTTTCTTTTAATCTTGCAAGTAGTTTTAATATTTTAAAATCACTAAATCTTGATAAAGTACCTATCTCTTTAATTGTTTTCTTTCCATCAATTAAATCAATAATTTCAAGTAAATTTTTATTTGTACTATTGGCAATTAAATCAGCCTTTTTCCCTTCAAGAAAATCAACCCTATCACTGGCTTTTGATATAATTTTAGAAATATACTTCCATTCCTTATATCTTTTAATCCCTTCTTCAATTAATCCAGTAACATCTAATTGTAATTTATTTCGCTCATCAAAATCAAGGTCATCTTCTATAATTTCCTTAAATTCATAAGTCCCTGTTCTCCAAAGAAATATAGATAAAATTATTTCTTTTGCCTGCACAAGAATAAGAGAATCAAGTTTATTTTTTTCAATAATATTTTCACTCCTTAAAATAGAACAAAATCTTTCTTGATTTTCTAATGAATTATTATAGATAATATCCACTTTATCCTTAAGCCCAGGAAGCTCCTTTATTATTTGATTTTTAAATTTTGTCTGAAAAGAACTCGTTCTGCAAAATGCTGTTGAAATTTTACCATTATTAAATTGAATATCAACAGTTTGAGGATTCACTCCATCCATAAAAAGAGTTAAAATCCCTGTTTTACTTTCATCCATTAATTTTTTAAAAACACGGGTAATGTTTAAATCATCTAATTTCCCACTAAGTGCAACTCTAAGAACGGATGTTCCAATAACCATTGAGCCTGATAAATCAGGCATATCAATATCAAAAACAGTACCAACACCTGTTTCTCCATAAAAATTACTTGGAAGTTCATCCTTATGAAGATCTTGTCTCACTTGTTCTTTATTTTGTTTTCTCATTTTCATAATAAGCACTACAATAATGATAAAAACGATTAGAAACAAACCCAAAATAACATATAAAATCATTGAGGTATTATCTTCATGAGCTTCTGATTTTACGATTTTAATTACCCTAGGCTTTACTCTCCTTTCAGCTTTTTTCTGTTCTTCTTCTCTTATCTTTTTTATCTCTTTATCATTTTTTTCTTTTTCAAGTTCCTTCTTTTTTAATTCCTTTTGTAAATTTTCATTTTGTAATTTAATTCTTTCAAGTTCATCATATTTTAAATTTGAATTACTTTCTGGTTTATTACTGAACTTTTTTTTATTTTCTGAATTATTATAAGATTTCTTTTTGTTTTTTTTATTTAATTTAACTCCCTTACCAGACTTTACAAAAACCTTTTCTTTAGTTTTAGTATTAGAAAGTTTTCCTTCTTCTTTGTATAATCTTAATGTAGGATACTTGCTTTCATCTGTTATTGGATTAAAAAATCTAGATAATTTTAATGATATTAAAACCTGAGAACCTTCTGGGTCTTTCTTCATATTTAAAAATAAAGATTTCATTTTATTAATACTAGCATTTGAAAACTTCTTAGATGCAACAATTAAATCTGAAGCATACTCTTTTGACCTATACAGTACTTTAAGTTTACTTTTATAGTTAGGCCTATATCTTATTATAGAATTATACATTCCTTCATTTACACAAGTTAAATCTGCATTATTAGATACAACTCTATTCAATAATTTACTTGGATTGTTTTCCTTTAGAATTTTAGAAAATAAATCTTTTGGATTTTTCTTTATCACTGAACTTAAAAATGATATATTTCCAATCTTTCCACTACAAGCTAAAACCTTATCATTTAATTCAGAAATATTTTTTATATTGGATGTATTATTCACAAGCAACAAATAACTTGAAAGCCTGTGTCCTGTTTTTGATATATTTACAATTGGAATAATATCATTTTTAAAATTTCTGTATTGGTAATTTGCAATAATCGCAAAATCTACATTTTTAGATTTCAAAGCAACTTTCAATAATTTATATGAACGGTACTTAATTATTATAATTTTATTATTTGTTTTTTTATTAAAATATTCAGAAAAAATATCCTTTTTATATTGTGTCATAACAAATTCATTAATGCCTCCTGGAACATATCCAAATTTAAGATCACCAAGCAAAACTGTTGTTATTAACAACAAAAAAACAGACAATTTAATCATTTTTACTCCTAATATGACCTCTAATTATTGCAGATTAGTAATGAACTTACCTGTAACATAGTTCATATTAATCAAACTCTTAACATAGTCAAGCTTTTTAAATAAATAATTTGCCTCTGCCCACCTTTTTTGAACCTGTGCCTCATTTAAATCTTTTGTAGTTGATACCTGATACTGATATCCTTGTTTAACTTCCTGAAGTTTCTTTATTGCATCTTCAAGAGCATTCTTACGAATGGTTAACTGTTTTTCATTTTGCTTAAAAACTTTAAAAGTTCTTTTAACTTCGAAATTAATACCACTTTTTAACATCTTAAACTTTTCATTTAATATACTTAATTCACTCTCTTTTTCTTTAATTTTATTATATGTTAATCCACCATTAAAAACATTCCACTTTAAACCAATACCACCAATAAATTCCCACTCCTGATTACTATCAAAATTATCATAGCGGTAAACAACTTTTCCCATAGCACCAACTTGAGGTAAATAATCAGCAAATTCTGATTTCTTTTGATAACCAACAGCTCTAATTGCAGCTTTCAATAATTTTACCTCAGGTCTATTTTCAATTGCAATTTCCTGAATTGCAGGTAAATTCATATTAAAGGAAACTATTGAAAGCTTACTATATGGAATATCTATTTTTATTCCTTCTGAATTTATAATAAACTTTATAGCCTCCAAAGATAAATCTCTCATATTCTCAAGCTTTGGAAGCCATACTTTCATATCTTTTAAATCATATTGAATTTGAATAATATCTTTAAGGGTAATATTACTATTTTCCCCCTCCTTCATTTCCTTACTACTATTTTTATAAAAGGATTCCATCTCTTTAATTGTATCATTTAATACTTTTAAGGATTCTATCGCTAAAATATACTGAACATAAGCTGTTGATAAATTTTTAAGAATCCTGTTTTTAATTAAACTTAGCTGAAACTCTTCTACTTTTATTCCCTCTTTTACTGCATTTCCAAGATTTACAACTTTAAACCACGCAAAAATAGGCCAAAAAATTTCTATTTCATTTTGAAGCATCCATGAACCAGATAAATCAAATCTATCAATTTTCATATTCATATTATCCATTGTTGCACCTTCAATGGTAATTGGACCACTTCCCATATCCATAGTTACATCAGCAGTTGCACTACCTGTCATTTCTAAGTCTTTAAAGTACATTGGTTCATAAAACTTAACAAGATTTGAATTTAAAGTTACTGAGGGATAGTGATAAGATGAAACTTGCGATAATTTATTTTCCATTTTTTCTATATTATTAATACCAATTCTAATCTGATTATTGTTTTTATATGCTATATTTAAAAGTTCATCAAAACTTACAGAATAGGAAACAGTAGTAAATAACAATAAAATAAACACAATTTTCATAATTTCTCCTCAAAAAATTAACAAACTTCTTAATTATAAGAAATTTAAGTTACATAATTGAGTCTTATTTATGTTTTTTCTTTGAACACCTGTAATATATATATTTTTAATTGAGTATAAGGTTTTGTGTTATGAGTGTTTTAAGTCCATTGATTAATTGTATTACCATTAGCATCTGTAAAATTACCAATAACAATCATAATCAAATCAATTAAAGCCCATATTCCAAGACCACCTAGTGTTAATAACTGTATAATTCCAGTTCCTGTTTTACCTACATAAAATCTATGAACACCAAAAATTCCAAAAAACCAGCATAATATAAATGCAGGTAAAATTCTCTTTTCAGAATTACTAATACTACTACCATGGCTAGCGGCTAGTGTAGGATCTAAAAATTCACCACAATGCTTACACTTTTTAGCATTTAAATTTATCACTTCATCACAATAAGGACATCTTCTCTCTTCACCCATATTTACCTCCAAATAAATAAATTTCATAATTATTATTAACATAATTATGTAGTATGTCAATTAAATATTATATAATTTATGTTTTTAAATTTGATTTATAAATATTATTATTGTAAATTAAACCTGCATTTAGGAGTAAAGTATGCATAGCCTAAAGATATTTCAAAGAATGACAAAAATTTATTTTCTTATACTTATTGGATACTTTAAAGGATATATAAAATATTTAGACATAGATTATAAGTCTTCTGGTATTTTAAATAGAAATGATATTAATAAATTATTTTCTGAAATTACAATTGAAATTATAGAAAAAATGGGTCCTACTTTTATTAAGTTTGGTCAGGTATTGAGTAGTCGTCCTGATTTACTACCAGCCTTTTTTATTAACTCACTAAAAAAATTACAAGATGATGTTGCACCATTCCCATATAATCAAGTAGAAAATACTATCCTTTCTGAATTTAATAAAAAACCAACTGAAATTTTCAAAGAGTTTAACAAAACTCCAGTTGCCTCTGCATCTGTTGCACAGGTACATAAAGCTATTTTGTCTTCAGGTGAAGTTGTTGCTGTTAAAATAAGGCGTCCTAATATTAAGAAAAATATGCTATTTGATTTAACAATATTAAAAAATTTTAGTAAATTTGCAGAAAAAATTTCAAATAAAGCTAGATTAATAAATTTAGTTAACATAATTAAAGAGCTTGAAAAAGCTTTAATAGAACAACTTGACTTCAATAAAGAGTTAAAAAACCTTGAAGAATTTATTGAAAACTTTAAAAATGATAAAGAAATAGTATTTCCTAAACCATTTAAAGAATACAGTAATGAAAAAATTCTGGTTATGGAATTTATTGATGGAGTAAAGCCTACAGAATATGAAAAAATAAATGCCAATCCTGAAAAAATTGCAAAACTAGGGCTAGATGCAAGTTTAAAAATGATTTACAGAGATAATTTTTTTCATGCTGACCCTCATCCAGGTAATGTTTTTGTTATTGATAAAGGTAATAAAATTGCGATTATTGATTGTGGTGTTATTGGAAGAATTTCAAGTAAAGAAAAGAAAATAACATTAAATTTTATATTAGGAGTTATTCAATCTGACTCAGCAAAAGTAGCTGAATCAATTTTCCAGGCATGTGGTGGTTATGACTCATATCCTAACATTAATTACAATGACTACTATATTGATATCAATAAAATGTTTAATCAATATGTTTCCAATTTAAAACTATCTGAACTTGAATTTTCTGTAATAATCTCAAAACTATATGCAATAATTGCAAGACATAAAATAAAAATTGTTGCAAATTATACAATGATATTTGTTGCTTTAATCACTATAGAAGGACTTGCAAAATCACTTGTTCCTGATTTTGACTTAATTGAACAAACCAGATTTTATGCTTTTGATATTATGTCTGCACTGGAGATTATTTAATATGACTAATATAGGTGAAAAGACCATTTATCTCCCTGAGATAACGATAGAAAATGATTTAATTGATTTAAATTCAGCATACTTTATTAATTATATTAAAAATGTTCTCCGTTACAAGGTTAACTATGAATTGAATATATCAAATAAAAATACTATATATAAAACAAAAATAATAGATATATCAAAGAAAACAATAAAATTTGAAGTCCTTTCTAAAAAAATAGCAGAAAGTATAAAAAAGAATAGAATAATATTAATTCAATCATTGTTTTCATGGCCTCGGCTTGAATGGCTTGTAGAAAAAAGTATTGAACTTGGAGTTGAAGAAATTATATTTGTCCAAACAGAACGAAGTAAACTAAAAATCAACAACTGGACTTCTAAAAAAGAAAGATTAAATAAAATAATGTATAAAGCTTTAACACAATCTCATCAAGCCAGACCAGTAAAGTTAAATGAGCCTATAAAACTTAGAAACTTAAATATAAAAGATGGAATAAAAATAATTTTTGATACAAAAAATGAAAATTTGACTTTTAACCCCACAATTTTAAATAATACAGAACAGGATATCTTTCTTGCAATTGGCCCTGAAGGTGGTTTTTCTAATGAAGAAAAATCCTTTTTTTATAATATCGGATTTACAGGTTACAAAATGCCTTTACCAATTCTAAGAGCAGAAACTGCTGCAATTGCAGCATTAGTATTAATAATATCAAGTATACAAGAGGTAGTATAATGGAAAATAAAGATACAACACCAAAAATTGATTCTCTAAAGCCAAAAGATGAATTAAGGAATAAATTTGCAAATACATTTAAATTATTTGATGATGAAGGCCCTACAATGCCAGTTGAAGTTACAAATGTTGGCAAACTAAAATTTAATATAGAAGACTTAGACCCAAATAAAGCAAATAAAACAGATAAATTTGATATTCATGAAGAAGAAACAAAACCAGTTGAAGTTACAAATGTTGGTAAATTAAAATTTAATATTGCTGACTTAGACCCAAATAAGACAGAACCAATTAGAAATGAAGACACAGTGCCTCCATCTAAAGAGAAAGATATAGCCTCTAAGTTTAATGACCTTGAATTTACAATGAAATCAAAATTAGATACAGAGCAAAAAAAAGACGAACTAACTAACTCAAATACAACAAAACACTATAAAGTACTAAAGTTTTTTACAAGATTAGCTGCTACTATTTTTGACCAAGCCATTATACTTGGGCTTACTTTTTTATACTTTATTTTTTTAATAAAGCCAACTATGATAGAAATTCCATATAAGTATATTGAAGGAGTTACATATTTTATAATAAAGGATAGCTCTAATTTTAAATCATTAATAATTGCATATATTTTAATAAGTCTAATTTACTATACAACTTTCAATATATTAATAAAGTCTACACCATTTAATTATTTATTTGGCTATAAAATATATAAAAATAATACTCCTGCCTCTATTCCAATATTAATAACAAGAAATTTACTCATGATACCTCTAAACTTTATATTATTACTACCTTTTTTATTTATGATTGTATCAGATGACAAACAAACAATATATGATAAAATCTTTCAAACTTATTTCTTAAAAGAAAGTTAAAATGAAATACATATATGTTTTATTACTTCTTTTTTCACTTCCAATAATAGCTGAACCAGAGGTCATAACTCAAAATGATTTATTAAAAAATATATATGGAAATGCAGGTCATATTGGTACTGAGTTTTCTTTTGGAATAAATACTTTTGAATATATCTACTCAAGAGATACGAGTTATTTTAGATATTTATTTAAAAATAATATAAATAGAATAAATATAAAAGGAGCTATTACATATTTTTCAACTGATTATAATAGATATACCTTTTTACTGGAATCAAATATTGATATTGGTAGTAATTATTTTAAATATCAATCATTCTCCTTTGGAATTATTGACAACCTATATTTAGTTGATTACTTATCAGCAGATTTTGGCACAACAACAGTATTTGAAGGAAGTTATAAGTTTTTTATTAATCTAGGAATATCTTATTACTTTATCAGAACAAGACATTATTATTTCATTTTAAGTGATTATTTTAATATTTTACTAAACTCTGTAAGTATAAGCAATACTCTGTATATAAAATGGATGTATATTTTCTAATGAAAAAAATTACTATTGCATCACTATTAATGACATCATCACTTCTATTAAGCCGCATAATTGGCTTTTTAAGAGATGCCACAATTGCATCTAAGTTTGGCTCAGGAATTCAAACAGATGCTTACTTCGCAGCCTTTACATTACCTGATTTTTTAAATTACTTAGTGGCGGGCGGAGCATTTTCACTAACATTTATTCCTATTTTTACTGCATATATAGTAAATAAAGAAGAAGATAAAGGCTGGAAATTATATAGTATTATTATTTCAATAATGACAGTAATTCTTGTTATTGCAATTATTATTCTTGAAATACTGGCACCACAGATAGTTAAATCTATGTTCCCTGGATTTGATAAGGAAACCCTTGAAAGAACAATATTATTTACAAGGATTGTACTACCAGCTCAGTTATTTTTCTATAATGGTGGAATTATATCCGCAATTTTACTATCTAAAAAAAGATTTTTAATTCCTGCACTTGCTCCATTAATTTACAATATTTCAATTATCATATTTGGTTTAATATTTGCATCTTATGGAATGATTGGCTTTTCTATTGGTGCATTAATCGGTGCTTTTATTGGGCCATTTGGTTTACAATTCTGGGCATTAAGAAAAGAAGTTAAATTTTCAATAAATTTTAATATAAAAGACAAAGATTTTATTAGTTTTTTCAAAAAGTCAATTCCGATTATGCTGGGCTTAATTCTAATTACTCTTGACGACTGGCTAAGCAAGAGATATGGCTCATTTTTAGATAAAGGTACTATTACATATTTAAATAATTCAAGACGCCTTGTTTTGGTTCCTATTGGTTTATTTGCACAGGCAAATGCACAGGCAATACTACCATTTTTATCTGAGTTCTTTGCGAAAAATGAATTTAAAAAGTTTTCAGAGCTGGCAAGAAAGAGTTTAACTTTAGTCTTTTTTATAACTGCGTTTGCATCTTCATGGTTTATTGTTTTTCATTCTGAAATAATCAGGCTAATCTACCAAAGAGGAGCATTTAATGTTTATGATACAACAGTAACTGGAAATATATTTCTAATGTTATCATTATCAATACCATTCTGGGCTTCAATTATAATAATTTCAAGGTTTTATTATGCAATTCATAATACCAGAACCCCAATGACAATAGGTGCAGTAATGACATTAATTTCATTACCATTGTATTCACTATTATCATCAATGTATCAAGCAAAAGGGCTTGCATTAACTATTTCAACAGTTAAAATATTATATTTTCTTACTCTTATAGTATTTTATAAGAAATTCAATAAAGATTTTGAACTTATCCCAATTGTAAAGGATTTATTTAAAATCACTATATTCTTTATATTAATAACGGCAATCTTTTATCTTGGTAAAACAAAGCTAAATAATTTAAACTGGTTTTTATTGCTAGCTATAGGAAGTTTTTTACAATTTATAATCACTCTATTTTTAGTAAAATATATTAAAGTAGATGCCTATGATGAATTTAAGAAAAAATACTTGAATAAAATTTTAAGAAAGTTTAGATTAATGAAGTCGTAAAGCCATTAAAATGTCTTTACTCATAAAAAGTAACCAAACAAAGTTTGTTTCTTTTTTTATTATGAGGTGAAATATGGAAAATAATGATAACCTAATTGAAAGAATTGAAGAACTTCTTGAAGAAATGGTTGAGCAACAAAAAGCCAAAGTCCAAAAAGTTGCAGATATCTTAAATCCAAGAGTAACAAGAGAAGATATATTAAACCCGCAAGATTTCCCAGAACTAAAATTTGATCCTCAATTCAATTATGAAGATGGTTTACTATCTGGCCTAATTGCAGTTCAAACAGCAATTAGAAGAGAAAAGATTAAAGGTACTCAAAGAATTCTTTAGGTGATATTTAAATAAGTTTAATTCTTCCTTGAATAAATTACATATATATATTATTAATAGTATAGTTTTGGGAGAAAAAATGATAAAGAACTATTTAATATTACTGATATTGATATCTTTATCAGTTTTTGCGAGTAAAAAAACTGATAACTTAATTATATTTAAAATTATACCAAATTATGAAATATCAGAATCTCATATTGAGCTACTTAATACCTCTATAGAAACAAATCTTACAAATTTAGGATATGGAATTATTAATGAAAAGATCCAAAATGAAGCACTTGATGAACAAAAGAAACAACAAAACTCTGATTGTTATGATGACCAATGTTTAGTTGATACAGGAAGAATGCTTGCTGCAAAAAAATTATTAATAATAAGAGTTTCAAAACAGGAAAATGATAAATTTTTCATAAAACTAAGAAAAATAGACATTGAATCAGGAATAATAGAAAACTCCTTTGCATCAAGTAAAAAGCTTGATTTTAATGATTATGAAGAATTAAATTTAATAATTTATTCTCTATTAAAAAAAGTTATTCTCAAAAATACAAATCAACCAATTTATAAAACAAAAAGTATATCAGAAAATGAAAGAAAATATATTAAAATAATATCAAATCCTAAAGGAACAAATATTTATAGTAATTCAAATTTAAATTCTCGTTACAGATTAGGTAAAACACCATTAAGTATATCAATAGCAAAAGATGAAGTAAAAAAGATTTATCTGGTAAAATTTGGCTATCTCACTAAAGAATACGAACTAAGATATGATTCCCCTGATAAAATAAACCTAATACTTAATACTGCTCCTAAGTATATGTTAAAATTTAATACGAGTGTTGACTATAATATTTCATATACTCCTATTTCAAAAGAAATAGCTAGTCCCAAAACTAGCTATTTTAAAAAGGGGCAAAAATTAATATACTTACCCTCTGGAAAATATGATGTAATATTATCTAATAAAAACTATAAAACACTTTATAAAACAATTAATTTAAATAAAGACTCTATCATTGATATTAATGATGAAAAAGAAGCTTTTGGCTTTTTAGGGATTGAATTTTTAACAGAATACAGAATATTTCTTAATATTGAAGGAATAGATAAAAATCATTTCCATACAGGTGCAGTACTTGACCTTTTTACATTTAGAAATAAAAGTATTAAGTTTGATTTACTTAGAGTTGGATTTTTAACAGACTTTAAAACAACCGATTCATTAAAAGATATTAGATTTTCATTTATGAATTTAGAAATTAATACAAGAACAAATTTATTTTATTCATTTTCGTTTGGGTTTATACTTGGTGATGGTGACTTTTTATTTAATAATAAAGATAAAGAAGTATCTAATACAGAGGAAACTGATGAAAATGTCAATGAAGGTGACTTATTAATCACTCCAATGGGATTTAAATTTGGATATAAAATTAAATTTTTAGATGATAATTTAATCTTTAAATTCTATCAAAAAACAGATTGGTTAATGTATGTTAAAGGAGTAGAAAATCCACAACACGGCTTAGCTTTAGGAGTTGGCACAAGCCTTGAATACTTCTTTTAAATTTTAATATTTTATTAAGGGGAAATCATGAACATCTACAAATCCAATATTATAACAATGAACTCAGAAAACGATATTGTAAATTACTTAATTACAGAAAATGATAAAATAATTTACATTGGAGATAATCTTCCTGATAAATATAAAAACAATAAGATAACTGAACTAAAAGATAAAACTATTATTCCTGGATTTTTTGACACACACACACATTTTTCATCATTTGGTTTTTTTATAGATTCATTACCCGTGTTTACCTCAGCTAAATCAATAGAAGAAGTTTTAAATAATATAAAAAATTATATTATTAAAAATAAAAAGAAGTTTTATATTCTGTTTGGAATATCTCCTTTTTCAGTAAAAGAAAATAGGCTTCCAACAAAAACTGAGCTTGATAAAATTGAAAGCAAAAAACCAATCTTTATAGTTCAATATGATGGACATGCAGCAATTGCTAACTCTGCTTTGCTAAAAAAAATCAAAGTTAAAAAAGGTATCGAAGGTTTTAATCATGAGCTTGGACACTTCTTTCAGGATTCATTTTATTCCGTTGTTAAAAAAGTAACATCAAAAGCTCCTCTTACAGAGGCAATAAAAGGAATCAAAGATGGTGCAAACTATGCTGCGAAACAAGGTATTACATCAATTGTAGCACTTCAGGGAGAAGGATTTCCACTTGATATGGATTTAAGGCTTGTAAAATTTTACTCAAAAAGATTAAAAATACAGATAATTCCATATTTTCAAACAAGAAGTATTAAAAAAATAAAAAGCTCAAAGTTAAAAACATGGGGTGGTTGCTTTGAATGTGCTATTGATGGCTCATTTGGCTCTTTAGATGCAGCTTTAAAAAAACCTTATTCTGTAAAAACAGATATAAAAGGCAATAAAGGTAAAATATTCTATGACAGCTCTGAAATTGCAACTATGCTTGAGTATGCCAATAAAAATGATATTCAGGTTGCAATTCATGCTATTGGAGATAAAGCTATTGAAGAAGTTGTAAATGTTTTTCAACAATATACAAATGGAGAAAATAAAAATAATCACAGAATAGAACACGCATTAATTTTAAGTAAAGAAGAAATAACAAAAATTTCAAAAAATAAAATCCATATTGCAACACAACCATCTTTTTTAGGTGACCCACTTGAACCAATTACACTATTAAAAGATATACTTGGCAAAGAAAGGTTTAAAAGGTTTATGCCCTTAAAAGAAATGTTTGAAGCAGGAATTATAGTAAGTGGTGGAAGTGATGCTCCTGTTACTATGCCTAGCCCTATAATGGGAATGTATGCAGCAATGAATCATCCAAATAAAGAACAAAGTTTGAGCGCATATCAGGCATTACAAATGTTTACAATTAACGGAGCTAAGGGTGTAAGAATGGAGCATTCACAAGGAAGTTTAGAAGTAGATAAACTAGCAGACTTTGTCATTCTTGACAAAAACCCTTTAACTACCTCAAAAGAAGATATAAAAAACATAAAAATAGAACAGGTTTTTAAAAATGGAAAGAAAATAGTTTAAAATAAATTTAAAATACTAATTTTCCCACATAAAAACCTAAAACAGTTGCCAAAAAAGACATTGTAATCATTACAAAAGTATAAAAAATAGCATTATAAGCTGAATTATTTGTATAATGTGTAAAAATTTCATAAGAAAATGTAGAATATGTTGTAAAAGCCCCCATAAAACCAGTGGTTATAATTATTTTTATACTATCATTCATGTCATTTGCTTGTATAAAAAAAGCTAACAAAAATGATCCTAAAATATTTATTAATAAGCTACCCGTTAAAAAAGAATGTTCAAAATATTTTTTAAGAAATATACCTGATAAATATCTTGAACCAGCCCCCAATGCACCACCTAACATAACATAAACGAAATTCATTTTATCCTATTGAAAAGAAATTAATTATTTTATTTTTAAGATTAGTTTTCTCTTTATCAAGCTCTTTTTTTAATTTTTTAGTAGTTTTTATTTTTTCATTTTGTAATTTTCTTTCGGTAATAACTTCTGATATTTTATCAACAAGTTTTTTATTATTTTTTAATATACCTGATAAATCCTTGCTCTCAATAACATAAAGCTCTACATCTCCATCTGCTTCAACAGTTGCACTTGTTTTTTCACCTGTCATTAATGATATTTCACCAAAAAAGTTACCTGTTTTCAATTTAGCCACCTGATTATCATTAACAATTATATTAACTACACCTGTTTTAATATAAAAGAATTTATCATTTGCCTCATCCTGTCTCAATATGTATTCATGATTTGCATATCTTTCATATTTTGTTACATTAATTACAATATCAAGTTCTTCTTCTTTTAGTATCTGTAAAAAATCAATTTTCTTAAAAAAACTTTTTATTTCATTATAATTATCTTCATCACTAATTCTTTTATAGTCTCTTCTAAATAAATCATATCGGGGAATAGGTATTTCCATTCCTTCTCTTTCAAGAGCATAAAACACTTTTGTTAATACATTAGATCTTGTTTGATAGTACTTATAAGCATCTATAACTCTTAACCTAATTTCAAATTCAATTGCAAAATCTCCATATTTAACGAAGTATACTTCCCTATCAATAACATTTTTAATATTTCTTGTTGCATTTTCAACAACATCAATAACTCTATTTGGAATATTATTATATGTTACTCCAAAAGGAATAATAGTATAGTGTTTAAAGTTTTCTGATGATAGAATCTTTATTGTATTACTTGCTAAATCTTTATTAGGTATAATATAGTGCTCATTTTCTAAAGTGATAATTTTAGTATATCTCCAGCTAAATAAAACAACTCTACCAATTTTATCATTATATTTTATCCAGTTATTTATTTTTATTGTATCTTCTGTTGAAAGTATTACCCCTGCAACAATATCACTTAGCGTATTTTGTAATGCCAAACCAATTACAGCAGTAAGTACTGCAGAAGTTGTAAATATAGAATTAACTGAAACACCATTTGTTTTAAGTAAAAAAATAAGCCCTATAAAAAAAATTAAACCTTTAACAATATCAATAAATATTTTAGTATCTGTTAAAATTTTTTTTACTACAATATCTGCAATTAAAACTGTAGCTATCCTTGAAGTAAAAAATATAAACACAAAAGTATAAATAAAACGATAGTATGGATACAGCTTAGCTTCTTCATTTATCAGTCCAAAATTTACAGGTAATTTCAAAAGAAGAAAAGCTATAATAAATATAATATTTACAGTTGTTATCTTTACAATTCCTTTCATTTTTAGAAACTTTAAAAATGAAATATTTACTATAAGTAAAATTATAGTTGATATAACTAGAGGAGAAAATAATTCTTTTAACATTAATTACTCAAAATAACTTGGTAAAATAAAATCATAAACCTTTAACTGTTCAATACTCTTATTACTTTTTTTAAACTCAAAACTATATAAAATCTGATTAAAACCATATTTTAGGCTTAATGTCTTTAGATAATTTCTAGCATATTTATCCATAAATTTATTAAAATTTTTCTCATTATTATCTTTTAAAAATTCACAGTAAAGAATCATCGTAGAGCCGGTCGTAAGATATTTCATTTCTTTCATAGCTGATTCAGATTTTGAATTAAGATATTTAATAAAATACTTATAAAACTCCATATTATTATGCTCTATATTTTCATTTTCTACAAATGGTTCATAATATTCTAAAAAATGATTATTATTTTTCATTTTTATTTCATCTTTTAGGTTTTCATCTAGTTTTTCATTTTTATCTATAAACAAAACTGTAATTTCACCTAATATTTTTTTTATTACTTCAGGTGAAATAGGTTTTAATTCAAAAGCTCTTATATAATATTCAATTGGCTTTTTAAAATTTTTTAGATAATTAACCCCCATTGCAATTCTTTTATATTCGTCATCTTCTTTAGATATTTCCTTACCAAAATCTTCCAAAACAATTCCTATTAAAAAATTAATTTCAGGAGAATTAGGAAATTGTTCTATTAAATACTCTAAATTAAAAAGAGATTCTTTAAATCTTTTATTTTTATGTAATCCCTCTGCAACACAATATCTTAAATCCTTTGAATAAGGAATAATTTGCAAGCCTTCCTTACATGTTGAAAGCAATTTCTTATAGTTTTCTTTATGTTTATAGATTCTACTTAAATTTAGGTATAAATCTTCTTTACCATTATAAAATGTTTTTACTTCCAAAAAATATTTTAATGATTTATCATAATCTTTTAGATTTAAATAAGCTTCAGCTAAAAGCTTTTTAGAAAGAAAATTATTTTTATCATTTTCAAGAGCTTTATTTAAAGATTTTATTGCCTTTTTATTATCATTAAAATTAATTTCTAGTTTTGCAAGTGAATTATAATAGTAAAAATCATAAGGAGGAGAAAGTTTTTTATATATATCATATACAATTTCTTTTGAAAAATTGAGTTTATAGCCTAATGATAATAAATTTTTGTCTTTTTTTACTGCTTCTTCAAAAAATAAAAAACTAGACTTTTTATCATTATCAAGAAATGATGTTACCGATAGAAATAAAAGCTTTTCTTTACTTAATTTATCCTTATTTTTCAATAAAAATACTCTTATATTTTTATACTTCTTAATACCTTCTTTTTCAAGGTCTTTTTTCATAAAATAATAATTATAATACTTATAAAAATTTACAAGCTCACTATTTTCTATTTTTTTAGTTTTAAAAAGTAATATTTGTGACTTTAAATATTCTTTTCCTGCCGAAAGAAAAATAGAAAGATATAGTTTAACATCTTCATTTTCAGGAGCAGATAACAGTGCTTTCTTTAAAAAAAATAAACTAGACTCATAATTACTAAAAGATAAACTATTACTTGCTCTTAATAAATATATTTCAAATTCCTTTTCGTCAATTTTATTTTTTGCAGGTAATACTAAAGCTAAAAGTACTAAAAATATTATTATCTTCATCATTTTCCTTTTAATTAAAAATTAGAAAGCTCCTTAACTCATTACTCATTTCCAGTAACTTATCATAATTTAAAATACTTATATATTTTATCTTTCCTTCATAATCCTTTTTTAGTATATTCAAATCAGTAAGCATTTTAATACAATTTTCAAATTTATTTTTATTTATAGATTCTTCATAGTGAAAGTCGGAACTTTTCTTCCTTGCAAAATTTACAATATTAGATAAAAGAGTTCTATAATTTTCTTTTTTCTTTAATTTTATTAATTCACTTATACAAAATGAATAAGATTCAATAAAAGGCATTAATATCGAAAAATAAAACTCAGGTGAGAGCGTTTTAGTATTTCTGTTAATTGTCATAACATCATTTTCTTTTTTAAGTATATTCCTATCAATCATATTTGTTAATGTTTGTATAAAGTTTATTTCATACTTATCATTAGGATTAAAAATAAGTTCTTCTTGAAAGATTAAACTTAAAAACTTAGTATTTTTCTTTATATCTATCTTGTGTGAAGATTTTTTTACTGCAATTATTAATAATGATTCATTTATAAAATAATGAAGAATATTATTTTTATAGTATTCAATATTCGCTCTTTTTGAATTTAATAATTCATAAGTTTCAAACTTTTCATCAATTAAAACAATATGCTTATTTGAAATAAAAAAATCAAGAGCTTCTTCAAGAGCAAGAACTGGAGTTATTAAAGTTTTAGATAAAGGAGCTCTTTTCTTACTTAATTCTTTATGTAACAATAAAAAATTACCTAATATATCACTAAAATCAAATTTTTCCTTAGCATGTTCAGATAATAATATCATCCCTAGTATTGAAGAAGCAGTTACAATTGAAGTTTTATTAATGCTATCTAAAATTTGATATGAAACCTTATTAAGATGATATGAAATAATTTCTTCATTAGGTTTTTTATCCGCAATATTATTTTTCTGAAAATAATCATCTAATTTAATTGACTCCGAAAATCTTATATAGACCTTACCAAAACGAGATTTCAATAATTTTCTATTATTTAAGATTACATTTAAATTTTCCTTTTTCTTTTCTCCACCTGACAACTCATTTACATAAGATTTCTCTTCAATAATCTTTTCATAGTTTATCGCAACTGGTAAAATTGCAATTTTTTTATTTACATTCTCCCAAAATGAATCAAAAAACATTGAAAGCATTCCGGTTTTAGGAGGAAGTAACTTACCTGTTCTGCTTCTAGTACCCTCTATAAAGAATTCAATACTAAATCTATCTTTTAATAGCTTTGATAAATATTGTTTAAAAATAGTATAATAAAACTCATCATGTCGAAAGCTTCTTTTTAAAAAAAATGCTCCACTTCTTCTAAAAATATATCCCATTGGAAAAAATGATAAATTATCTCCAGCTGCAATATGAGGAGGAACCAAACCTTTTAAGTAAAATATATAAGAAAGGACTAAATAATCAATATGACTTTTATGAGATGGTGCAAGTATTACTGTATGCGTTTTTAATAATTCTTTTAATTTAACAACATCTTCATCAGGTATATCAATTTCACTATATAATTTAGAAAAAACAAAGTTTAAAGCTAAAACAAATTTTTGAATCATTGTAACATGATAATTTGCTGCAATTTTTTGTAAAATTTCTCTTGCTTTTTTTTCTGAATCAGAAAAACTTCTTTTTTTCTTTTGAGCTCTCTCTTTTATAGCATTTTGAACTGCTGGAGTTTTAATAATTTGCTCTATATTGATATTTGGCTTTCTTATTGTAGGACCTGTTATAATTTCATATTCTTTTTCTAGTTTAAATAATATTTTTGCTTCAAGAGATTCAGCTAAATCCATATCTGATTTTTCAGAATTATTTTTAATAAAATCCAATAAATTTATTGGCTCTAAAATTGAAGCATACGCATTTTTATAATTTTTCATTAATTGATACGATATTTTTATAAAATTACTAGACTTATTTCCTTTTATTAGTTTTTCTATATTTTCAGGAGATTTTTCAAGAATTAAGAGTTCTGGAAGAAAAATTATTTCTTTCTTAATTGTTTTTTGATATTTTATAATATCTAAAAGGGGACTTTCCTTAAAATCTGTTTTCATTAAGCCTAAAAACTTTGATTTCCTTAAAAAGATCATCGAATTTTCATTATTTTCTAATGTTTTAATTAGTTTACTTTTATTATTTCTTTCTATTTTATCCAAAGTTTTATTAAATAAACTAGTTGGAGTTTCCCATAAAAATGTTTTTAATTCATTTACATATGAAATCTGACTTAATTTTAATGAACTCAAATGATAATTAACATATAAATACTCAATAAAATCAACATTTTTAGCAATAAAAACAATTATTTTATCATCAGAATGATTATTTTTAATTATATCAAGATAGTTACTGGTCTTATTTATTTGTGAAAGATAGTTATTAAAAAAACCATCCATTATAAATCCATGTTTAAATTCTTTACTCATTTTTTACCCACAAAAATCGTTTTACAAAAAATAATGTTTCCAAAAATATCATAAACATAAAAGCTATTATAAACCAATTTTTTAAAGGAATCAACAAATTATTATTTGAAATGACTTCTGTGGCTTTTTTATTTTTTATTTGCAATAACTCAGATCTATTTAGAGGTGAATTATATGCTAGTTTATTGTGATGATGATAAATACCAGACTTTAAATTATTTAATTTTTTTGAACTATATTTAAAATTTTTCAATTTTGATAAATCATTATAATAAAAGCTAGAGTTATTGGAATCCTTCTCTAATAAATAATTTATTATTGATATCATTAATGGAGCGTAATTTGTTGATAATGGAAAATTATTCCAGTCCCTGTCAATACTTGATGTATATATTATTAACTTTCCTTTTGGTAATACCTTTTCTGCAATAAATGGAGTTCCATCATTTAATGAAGCTAATATTTTTATATTTTGTTTGGTTGTTAAATTAAAATATTTATAAATAGGATAAGAGGATAATTGATTCTTAACAAACAAAATATCTTTTAAAAACTTATATTCATGGTTAAAAGAATTAACAAATTTATATTTTTTAATTCTCTCTAAATTTTTAAAATTTCTTAATGAAATAATATCCTTCCAAAAATAATTAAAATTTTCTATACTCGTATTACTGCCAAGTGATATAAATACTGACTTATCCTTTTTTAAATACTCAGATAAAGCATGCTGATTTTCAAAATCACTAAATACATTATTTAAAAAAATAATTAAATCATATTTTTGAATACTTCTACTTGTAATCCATGATTTTTGTGTAAGATTAAACTTATACTTATCATCACTACTATTTAAGGCATTCTTTAAATAAAATGATTCATCCTGATATGAAATAGTACTTGTTGCTTCATTAACAATTAAAATTTCTTTAGGTTTTATTCTATTTATTATAAAATACTTACGGTTATCATAGTTTAAGTTATCATTTTCAAGTTCTATTCTATATTCAAGTTCCTTTAATTTATGCTCACCCTTATTACCTGAAATAGTAAAATTAATTGTAACTTCTTTTTCCTTACCTGATTCTATATTAAATATTGATTGTGATATTTTATTATTTTTCTGATATAAAGTTATTTTTTTAGTCTGTTTTTTTGAAGATGATGATTTTATTAATACTTTGATTTGATATCTATTATATTCAATTCTTCTAATTTTTAATTTTTTAATATATAAATTATCTATCTCCTTGTGTTTTATAAGCGAATACTTCAAATTACTAAGACTTTCAATACCTCTATAATTTGAAATAATAACAACTTGCTTACCTTTAAATTTTTCTTTATTTTTATTAAAATTATAAATATTACTAAATTTAAAATCATAGCTTATATCTATTTTCTTTAATATATTATCCAATTGTGAAGAAGAAACAATTCGATGTTCTTTTCCATCAAAAAATATAGAATTTGACTCCGGATTATTCTGAAAGAACACTCTTATAATATTTTTTGCTCTTTCAAAATCATTTTTGTTATTAATCTTATCAGTATTAAGAAGCATCTGATAATTATTATCGAGTATAATCATTATATTGTTTTTACTATTAAGAGATACTCCATCTTCATTTTTCTTAAGAGATATATTAGTTATAAGAAAAATTAAAAAAACTAAAATAAATAACCTAAGCAAAAATAATATAATTTCTTTAATTTTTAATTTCTTAGATATTTTCTTATGAGATCTTAATATAAAGATAAGAGAAGAAAACTCCACCTCCTTAATATTCTTTCTTTTTATTAAATGAAATAAAATTAAAATAATTACTGAAAATAAAGAATATAAAAATAATTCATGCTTAAATACAAACATAACTATATTCCAAATAAATTTAAAATACTAAATTCAATCTCATTACTCATATCAATTAACTTATATCGCATATTATTTTTTAATAAAGTCTTTGATATTCTATCATTATGCACTTTAAGTTCCTCAAGATATATTTTTTTTATTGTTAATGGTTCAGTTATGAGTGTTTTACTATTTTCCATATCTTTAAACTTTATTATTCCTTTGTAATCAAAGTTAATTTCTGAATCGGTTAAAACCTGTATAAAATAAAAATCATAATTTAACTCTCTCATTTCTTCAACTTCTTTAAGTAAATCATTCATTTCATACATAAAATCAGAAATCAGAAATATAGTACTATTTCTAGTCTCTTGTATTTCCTTAATTATTGATAATTTTTTAAGAATATCAAATTTACTTTCTAGTTTTATAGAATTTAATAATAATGGAAAATCAGAAATATGCCTTTTAAAACCTGAATAATTATCCTTAGAAACTATTGATACTTTAGAGTTTGATAACAATAAAATATGACTAAGAACACCAAATATTAAAATTGAATACTCAAATTTATCAATTTTTGAATGCCCCTTAAAATTCATACTCTTTGTTGTATCTACAATAAATATAGCATTACTATTACTTTCGCTATGAAAGCGTTTAGTATATAGTTTTTCTGTTTTTGAATACTGTTTCCAATCTATATGTCTTGTAGAATCACCTTCAGTATAATTACTATATTGATTGAACTCAACAGATTGTCCATTTTTATTAAATAATAAATCACCATTTGAAAATAATTTTCTAGAAGCTTTACTTACTAATTCATCTTCTGGAATTCTTTCCAATATATTATATATTTTATTTAAATACTTTTCCAAACTCTCACCCAAAGAATAACTATATATATAATAGTCATTTAAAATAGTCAAGTAGAGACACATTGCAATATCTCTCTACCTATGGATATTTTGATATATCCTATATGCTTATTTATCTCTATTTGCTAAATCTTACTTGCAATCATATAATATTTTATTATAATGGCTAGTGTTGAATTTACATTGCTTTTGGAGAGTAAAGATGAATATTAATGAAATTATGAATAATTATTTTATACTTGGTTCATTTGTAACCTTGATTTTAATCATATTAACCCTTGTAATAATAGATAGTAAAAATAAAAAAATAAAAATAAAAAATGATGAAAAAGAATTGAGAAAACTAGAAATAGAAAAGGAAGAAGCTGAAAAAAAAGCCTTTGATGAACAAAAGAAAATAGAAGAAGAAGCAAGAAAAGCAAGAGATGAAGCAAGAAGAATAGCTTTAAAAGAAGAAAGGAAGATTGAAGAAGAAAAGAAAAAAGCTGAAATTGAATCAATGAGAAGATTAGAGCTGGAAAAGGAAAAAGAATTAAAAAAACTACAAGAGGAAGAATCAGACCTTAAAAAAAGAGAAGAATTAGAAAAAAAATTAAAAGAAGAAGCTGAAAAAAAAGCAATTGAAGAACAAAAAAGAATAGAAGCTGAAGCAATAAAAAAACAAAAAGAAGCCAAAGAAAAAGCAGAACTAGAACAAGAAAGAATTGCTGAAGAAAGAAAAAAAGAAAAGGAAGAAGCTGAAAAAAGAAAAAAAGAAGAATTAAAGAAAATAGAAGAAAAAGGCAAAACATTTAAAGAAGGTCTTGCAAAAACTAAAAAATCAGGTTTTTTAGGTAAATTAAATAATTTATTTAATGAAACAGATGAACTCAATGATGACTTTTTAGATGAACTTGAAGAACTACTTTTAACATCTGATATTGGCCCTAAAACAGCAGATACACTTTTTGAAAAAATTAAAGAAGGAATGGATAAAAAATCAATAAAAGACAGTAAATCAGTAATTGAGTTTTTAAAAAATGAAACATTCAATATGTTAGATATCAAATTTGAAGAAAAGAATAGTAAAAATCCTTATATAATGCTTTTTATAGGAGTTAATGGAAGTGGTAAAACAACTACAATAGGAAAACTTGCCTCACAATATAAGAAAGAAGGAAAAAAAGTATTGCTTATTGCGGGGGATACATTTAGAGCTGCAGCCGTTGAACAACTGGAAGTATGGGCAAAAAGAAGTGATGCTGGATTTCATTCAGGAAATGATAAACAAGACCCATCTTCTGTTATTTATGATGGAATTAAAAGAGGCATTAAAGAAAACTATGATGTAATTATTGGAGACACATCCGGAAGACTTCATACTGATAAAAAATTAATGGAAGAATTAAAAAAAATAAAAAGATCTGCAGTAAAAGCACATAATGAGGCTCCACATGATGTTTTTCTTGTACTGGATTCTACAAATGGACAAAATGCTATTCATCAAACAAAGTATTTTAATGAAGCAATGGATATAACAGGTATTGTTCTTACTAAAATGGATGGAACAGCAAAAGGAGGAGTTATTATTGGCATCTCTGATACTTATAATATTCCAGTTAGATATGTTGGAATAGGCGAAGGCATTAACGATTTAAAAAGAATGGATGTTAAAGAATTTGTAGATGCACTATACTCAAATGATTAAAAATAAATTTACATCATTTTTTGACACTTCTCCAAGAGAAGCATTTTTTTCTTATATTTTATCTATAGTAATATTTTCACTTGCAAAATTAACTCCATCAATAAGACCATATATAATACTCATGATTTTAATATATATTCCAGTTTTATCAGCAAATATAAATAAATTTAACTATTTAAAATTTGGATTACTAAATATAGATTTAAAAAAAAGTTTTTATTATTTTTTTATTTGGCTTATTATAATTTTTCCAATTTATTTTATATTAATTTTCATATTTAAATTCGGTACTGATTTTAAAAGTCATTTACTATCAATAAAATATCCTAAAGATATAATATATTATACTTTTTACAATATAATTGTTGTTGGATTCAGTGAAGAATTTTTTTACAGAGGATATTTACAACCTCTAATTCAAAAAAGATATTTTAAAAAAATTATTCCTCAAATAAAGCTTGACTCAGGAGTGCTTATAACGTCCCTACTATTTGGATTAGGACATTTTCTAACATATTTTACAATATTTTCAGCATTAACTATTTTACCATCTATAGTTTTTGGAATATTAAAAAATCAAACAAATAATATTTTAGCATCAGTATTATTTCATGGTATCAGTAATGCAGTTTTATATATAATTATCTTTAATATTGGAAATATAATATAATCATTTTTTAGATTATAGCTAAAAAATCTATGGAATAGCTTTTGCTATGAAATAGTCCTAATAACAGCCTAGTTTACTAAAATATAAATCAAAAGTCTGATTTCTATCATCTAACCAAAAAGCTTTAATCCCAGAATCAGTAAGAGTAAATCTTGGTTCATAATTATGCAATAATCCATCACTTAAACGATGATTATTTACAATTTTACCATCCCAGGAGATTTTTCTACCATATACTTCGCGATCTCCTCTTGAAAAGAAAATATACTCAGCTCCATCCCAAAATATATTTACTGAAACATGATTAGTATTAAGATCAATACTATTTTGTAATTTATGATTGTTTTCATCAAGTAAAATAAAATACATATGAATCTGATTTCTAAAAAACACCCCATATCCTGAAGTATTCCATATTATTTTAGGATATGATATTAATGTCATAGGAGTATGTACAATATTAATAGGCTGACTTAATAAAACTCCACTATTATTTATTACAGAATAATCAGAGCTAAGAGTTTGGGCATATACTTTACTTCTATCATCCTTATCTACCCAAATCATTGAGTAGTTATTATCCTTACCTTCGACTACATCAAAATCATGAACATAAATACTAGCAGGAGTTGTAATTTTTGCATTTATCTCAAAATTTCCTCCTGGCTTTATAATTCTGTAATAAACAGAAACTACTCCTAAATTATTATCAATATCCCTCTTTCTTTCTTGCCAGAATATAGCATAATGAGATTTTATTTTATTCCAAAGTATTTTAGGTTTCCATGCAGCAAAAGAATTATTATTTGCTGTAAATGTAAGACGGGTTTCAGCAGTTAAATCTCCATTTTCCTTAATTAATCTAAAAAAGACATCTCTTACAGAAAAGTCATCATTATCATACCTTAAATCAACCCATGCAACTAAATAACTATCTCCACCCCATACAATACTAGGTGTAATTTTATCCCCACCTACATTGCTATTTACAATAAAAGTAGACTTTGTAACATTTCCTTCAGAATCTAGAAGTGTAACATAAATACTCTTTTTAAAATCTGTATCACTTGTATTTGCAGACCACACAACAGCATAGGATTCTCCATTATTACTAGCAATACTAAAATCTTCTATCCCCCAAGGAACATAAGTAACTTCTTTATAATTAAAATTAAAATTAAATTTTCTTCCATAATCACATTTACATGTATATGATTCTGAGTTTTGAGCCTTACAGGCTTCATTTTCTCCACAAGAAATACCATCACATGGGTTAGCACAAACATCAACCCCTGCTTCAAAATATCCATCTTTACATTCACAACCTGTATTAAATGAATTTGCAATCATGTTTCCAGCCTTATTACATGAGTATTCACATCTATTGTTATTTTTTTCATAATTTTCATCACAATCACACCCATTATTGGCTGAATTTGTATATGAATAATATATATCTCTGCAATCAAAAGTACATATACCATCAATATTTAAAAAATATCCTTCATTACATACACATGTCTGATTTATTCCAATAGGGCTTGCATTTTCATCATCACATTTAGTTAAACAAATACTGTTAACATATACTTTTCCTTCATCACAACCACAGGAAATCAATACTCCTGATTCATTTTTTGTTGCAACCAAGCCAGGTTTACATTCACAAGAATTATTGTATATACTAATAACAGAGTTTTCAACACCTGAACAATCAAATAAACATTCGCTACCAGTACTTATATATCCACTTTCACATTCACATCCAAGTATACCATCATCAGACTTACAAACTCCATGTCCTGAACATGTTATTCCTGAACACGAAGTCACTAGTTTTCCACTACTGCTACTACCTGTTTCAGCACAAGAAACAACAATTAAAGAAAATATAAGCAACAATAATAATTTCATAAACTCCCCCAAAAAAATAATATAATCATAATATAAACTAACTATTTTATCAATAATTTCTACTTGCTGGTTCTAAACTACAAGTTTCATTACTCCAGACAATATCAATAACTGCCCATTTATTTTTAGGGCTTAGAGAAGAAGATGTATAAGTATGCTCTTCTCCATTGCAGATAATTTTTATTGTAGCAATACTCGCACCTTCATTCTGATCATCAAAATAGTCTACACCAACAGTATAACGCCCATCTTTAGGACTCTCAATTTGAATCACTTCTGGCCCAAAGCCGTCTGTATCATCTCTGTCTAATCTTGGATTATCTTCACTTACACCAACATCTCCCCAGTCTGGATTAACAACTGCCCAAAAACAATCATCAACAGTTCCCCATTTAGAACTTGCTGCACCTGGTTTTAATAAATGTAAATCCATATCACTCATTCCACCCTTGTCCCATGTAAGTGTAACATTTAAATGGTCTCTCGTTTTAGCATTAATATGAATATCACAATAAGAAACTTCTCCATCATTATCCGTTGCAGTGAACCTTGCAATATATTCTCCAACAGTATCAGGGGTAAACTGTGTTCTTGTTCCCGTTACAGGATTTAAAACAGAAGCTGTTCCATTTGGCTTACTAAAAAAGCTCCATTCTGTTGATACAACAGTTCCGTTACTATCAGTTGCTTCTGCAGATAAATGAACAGGAGTTTCAAAAATATATGCTCTATTTATATCATTTGAACATGTTACAATTGGAGCTACACAATCCTCATCAACTTGTCCATTACAATTATCATCAATACTGTTACCACATAATTCTGAATCAAGTGGTAAAACTTCACCGATACAATTGCTTTCATCATAGCTTCCTGATTTACACTCATACTTCCCTGTTCTACATCTTGAATTTATATATTCTGTTTCTGATATATTACCAGTATAACAATCTTTAGATAATACTTCACCATTTGAATTCATATCTACCTTACCATCACAATTATTATCATAATTATCACAAATTTCTTCAGAAGGTAAAACTTCACCATCACAAGCACCCCAGTTTTCACCACCAATACAAGATAAAACACCTTTTTTACATTCACCTATTCCAATTTTACTTGGGTCTCCACTATAACACTCAAGAGTTTCACTACTACTACATGAACAATTATCATTTATATTTCCATCGCAATTATTGTCAAACCCATCTTCACAATTATCCTGCTCTGCTGTCTTTACACATGGAATTTCAAATATACATTTTTTATTTTCTTCAACATAACTATCTTCACACTCACATGAAGCATTTCCATCTTTATCATAAATACATTCTCCATGTTTACCACAATCTATTCCATCACATGGATTTGTAATAATTTCACACAAACCTGTTTCATTATTACACATTTCAATAATTGAACATTCAATATTTTTGCATTTATCTTCTATACATTTAAAGTTTTCTTCAATAAAGTTATCATCACAATCACATTTCGCTTTTTTATTTTCAATAATGCAATTACCATTTCCACAATTTATATCATCACATAAAATATTTTCATCTTTACATTCACCATTCTGACAGATTTCATTACCTTCACACTCACTATCTTTAACACATGGTGCACTTAAACATGATAAGCCATTAGCAAGATAGCCACTATCACAATTACAAGTTGCATTTCCATCAACAACAACACATGTTCCATGATTTGAACATTTTTTATTTTGACATAAAAAACTATTACTAACACATTTCTGGGACATACAAATTTGACTTTCTAAACAGTCCTTATCTTTACTACAAGAACTACTTCCACCATTTTCTTCTCCACTACAGGAAACCAGAATGATAGAAGATAAAAATATAAAAAAATATAAAATAAAATACTTACTTTTCATAATTACCTCAAAACAGACTATATAAGATAACCTATATATAATAAAATTTCAACTTGTATAAAAAAGAAAAACTATTTGAAAGACTATAATTCTTTAAGAAAATTATCAATTAGTTCAGTAAAAATCCCTTTTACTCTTTCAGCAGTTTCCTTTACTTCATCATGAGACAGCTTAGTTTCAGAAATTCCAGCTGCTAAATTTGTAATACATGAAACACCAATTACTTTAACTCCCGAATGATTAAATACAGCAACCTCAGGAACTGTACTCATACCAACTGCATCAGCACCTAGAGTTGCAGCCATTCTTATTTCAGCAGGAGTTTCATAAGTAGGGCCACTCATTGCAATGTAAACACCTTCTTTAATGTTAATATTTAAATTATCAGCAACATCTTTCATTTTATTTCTTAACTTTAAATTATATGCTTCACTCATATCAGGAAATCTTGGCCCAAATGTATCTAAATTAGGCCCTTTTAATGCATTGTCACCCATAAAATTAATATGATCTGTAATTATCATTAATGCACCGGTTAAGAAATCTCTGTTAATCCCACCTGCAGCATTTGTGATAACAGCTTTTTTCACTCCAAGAGCAGTAAATACTCTTGCAGGAAATGTAATCTTTCTCATTGAATAACCTTCATAGAAGTGAACTCTTCCCTGCATTGCTGCTACAAGTTTTCCATGAACTTCTCCAATAACAAGGTTTCCACTATGTCCAACAACAGTTGATTGTGGAAAATTAGGAATACTATTATATGGTATAACTATTTTATTTTTAAAAGTATCTGCATAATCTCCCAGACCACTTCCTAAAATAACTAAAATCTCAGGAAATTTTTCTACTTTCTGAGCGATATAACCAACAGCTTCATTGATTTCTTTTAGATATTGTTCATTATTCATTTTTCCTCCCTTTGAATTGAAAATCTTATTAATGATTTTAAAACCTGATTAGCTTTAACTTTACCAAATACACCTTTTAGGTCTTCATATATTGTAGGATCCATTATAAGAGCCCCTAAAGAACCTTTACCCTCATGAATATTAGTCATTACTTTATTTAATTTTAAAGCAGAATCATTTAATAATTCTCTAATCTCTGATTTTTCAAAAATTAAATTATGTATTAGACCATTTCCATTTATTATTTCATTTGTAATTCTTGATGAATCAGAAGATACAAGTGCGAGACTTGCCATTATATTTTCACCATTCTTACCATATATCAACTGGTGAGTAACTGATTTTTTATTATTTTCTATTTCATTTGAAATTCTTAATATTGAAGCAGAAAGTTTTTTTAAATTTCTTGAAGTATCATTTAAATTTTTAACAGTCTCGATTAATTGTTTTTTATTATTTTCATCAAAAACAACAGCTCCAAGTATTCCTTTTTGGTTTTCTATTGCATCCATTGTTTTTTCTACAAACTCTCCTACTTTAAGAAGATATGTTAATAAATCTGAATTTTTATAATTATTTACCATATCTCCAATTGTATCAAGAATTTGTTTGGTTTTAATCAGTACTTCTCCAGCAGTTTCAACTGCTTTTATTGGATCAGCAGATACGTATCCCATAATAAAATCACCATCTTTTATACTTTCATGATCTCTTCCAGGAGAAATATTAACAGCCTTACTTCCTAAAAGACTCTTTGTTGTAATTTTTGCAACAGCATCTTTTTTTATAAATTTCAGATATGGTTTTCTTATTGAAAAGGTAACTTTGATTCTTTCTTCTTTAGGTGTTGGAGGAAATTGAATATTAGAAACACTACCAATATAACTTCCATATAAATAAACAGATTTATCCTTACTTAATCCTTTTATATTTCTAAAATAAGCATAAACAGTATAGTTATGTCCAACATAACCCTTTTTTTTACCAAGAGTAAGAATCACCCACCCTAACATAAAAAACATTATAAGCATGAACATTCCAACCATAACTTCTAGTTTTCGATTCTGTTCCATATTACTCCGATACTCCATTTATAAAATTATAAACAACTTTATTTGTAGATTTTTTTATTTCCTTTACACTTCCGTAAAAAACAATCTTTTTATCCCAAAGCATTGCAACCTTATCAGATATTGTAAAAGCAGATTCCATATCATGTGTTACAACAATTGATGTTAAATTCAATTCTTCCTTTAGCCTTATAATCAAATTATTAATCAAAGTAACATTTATAGGATCCAAACCAGTTGTAGGCTCATCATACATCATTATAGTTGGGTTTGTTACCAATGCCCGAGCAAGACCAATTCTTTTTTGCATTCCACCACTCAGCTCAGCTGGCATTAATTTTTCAGTTCCAGGTAATCCAACCATTTCCAGATTCTTAGAAATTACTTTTCTCATTTCTTTATTAGTCATTTTAAAGTGTAATTTTAATGGATAAGCAATATTTTCTTCTACATTTACCGAATCAAATAATGCTCCTCCCTGAAAAAGCATTGCAATTTGTTTTCTTACAGGCAGATATTGTCTTTCAGAATACTTACTTATATCTGTACCATTAAAAAAAATACTTCCTTCATCAGCCTTTAACAAACCAATCAGAATTTTTAATAATACTGATTTACCAGTACCACTACCACCAAATATAGTTGTAGTTTGTGATTTCATTATATCAAGATTTAAGGTATTATAAATAATATTATCTGAAAACCTCTTTTTTATATCTTTAAAACTAACAATAATATCTTTATTTTTATTATCTACCATAAAACATCAAACCAATCTAATTTTACAACCATAAAAAATTTACTTAAAAAGAAATTCGTAATTAAAATAAATATAAATGTAGTTTGTACAGTACTCGTTGTTGACTTACCTACAGATTCTGTACCATACCCAGTTCTGAAACCATTTGCTGTCCCGATTATTGCAATTAAATAACCAAAAACCATCGACTTAACGATTGAGTGAATAACTTCTCTGTTTTTAAGCGAGCCTCTAACAACCTTTAAAAATATCGCAGGATCTAAATTGTACTGAATCGACGAAATAAAAGCTCCACCAATAAAACTCACCATGTCTGCCCAAATTGTTAAAAAAGGTAGAACAAAAACAACTGCTATAATTCTTGGAGCAAGTAATCTTCTTATTGGATCATCACCCAGTGACCTCATTGCATCAATTTGCTCACTAACTTTCATAGAACCAATTTCAGCAGCAAAACCGCTTCCTATTTTTCCACCAACCAATAATGCAATAAATCCAGGTCCAAGCTCTCTTATCATAGCCAAAGCAACAAGTTTTGGTACTTTATCAAGTGCTCCATAGCTTTTTAATCCATAAGCAAACTGAATAGTAATAACCATTCCAATAAAAAGCCCAATAACTGTAGCCAAAGGAATTGATTTCACCCCAGTAAAGTATATTTGCCTTAATATCAGATGAATATTTACACCTTTTGTAAATAATCCTCTAAAAAATTCAATAGTAAAACGGGTAATTGTACCAGAAAGCACTATAAAATCTATAAATTTAAGTCCTAAATTACTAAAAAAATTTGTCATTTAACAAATACCTTAACATTACTGCCTTTAATTATTTTAAAATTTTTAATTACATTATTAAATTCATTTTGATTTTCATAAAAATCTTCAATTGTTGAAATTAATACAAAATCATACAAGCAACCATTTTTTTTAAAAATATAATAGTCTATCTTTCTTTTAACTCCATCAAGTGAAGCTAAAACCAATGAATGTAAAGCATCTCTATTTTCTATTTTTATTTTTTCAGATTTAACTATTTTCTTATTTTTAAATCCAAGCAACAAATGAGTTCTTAATATAGTTAAAGGAATATCACTACTTCCATGACATTTCCCATTAACATAAATAACAGCATTATTATCAGTGTTATAAAACACTAAATTCAGATAGTCAACATCTAGCTGCTTCCATTCCTTGGGAAGCTCACCAATATTATACTTTAATTCACTGTTTTTATAAACTCCATCAATGTATATTCCACCTCTTGATGTTTTATTTGAAGTGCAGGAAAATATAAATAAAATAATTATTATAAACAAAAAACTTTTCATAAGCCCTATATACCATATTTAAATAAAAAAATAAATTTTTGTTTGATTATTCTCTCCAATAATGTATTAATTAACTAAATATAAAAAATAATTATCTTTTTTTACCAAATTTATGAATAGCATCACCATGAATATCTTCAACACCTTCAAGTACTATCTCGCTTAAAGTAGGATGTGGAAATACATTTTTTACAAATTCATTTACTTTCATTTTATTGTTTATAGCAATAGTAATTATCTGTATCAAATTAGATGCATCAGAACCCATAATAGTCGAACCTATTAATTCATCATCATTATTTGCATAAAAAATTGCAAGTCCGTTTTCTTCACCAATTGCCATAGCTTTTCCACTTGCCTGATATGAAAACATTCCCTTATTTAACTTTTCCTTACTATTTTGTGAAGTTATTCCAACTGTAGCAATTTCAGGAATAGAAAATATTGCAGAAGGAATTACAGAATCAGGATATTCTTCATTTAAAATATCCGCCAATGCCTTTTCTCCTTCATAAGAAGCAACATGAGCAAGTAACATTCCTCCACTTACATCACCAATTGCATAAATATTTTCAACACTGGTTTTTTGAGCATTATTTACAATTAAAGCACCATTTGGAGATTTACTTATCCCCAAATCATCAAGCCCCTTAATATCAGAATTAAATTTTCGACCTATAGATATTAAAGCTTTTTCTGCCCTGAATTCAGTACCATCTTCAAGTTGAAAATATGCTTCTCCATTATCATTTCTTATTACAGATGTTTTCTTTCTTAGAAATATATCAATACCTCTTGATTTTAAAATTTTAGTGAGTTGTGAAGCAATAATTTTATCAATAGTTGGTAAAATTTGTTTTTCAAGCTCTAAAACTGTTACTTTTACACCAAAAGCATTAAAAATACTTGCAAATTCTATCCCCATTACACCTGCTCCAAGAATAATAAGTGATTTTGGTAACTTTTTAATATTTAATAAGTCCGTTGAATCAAGTATTACATTATGGTCTATGTTGAAAAAAGGCAACATCAAAGGAGATGAACCTGTTGCAATGATTATATTTTTACTTTCTATTTCTTCATTATTTATTTTTATTTTATTTTGGGAAAGAAACTCAGCTTCACCAAAAATTAAATTAACTCCATGTTTTTTTAACAAACCTTCAACTGAAGATGTCATATTATTAACAACCTGCTCTTTTCTTTCCTGTGTTTTTGTAAAATCAAAAACTGTATTTTCAGAATAAATTCCAAATTTTTCATTCTCTTCATTTACTTGTATAAGCCTATGAGCAGTTCCATATAAAGCTTTTGTTGGAATACAACCAACATTTAAACATACTCCACCAATATTATTCTTTTCTATTAAAGTGACATCAAGGCCTTTCTGTGCAGCTCTTATTGCTGTGTGATAACCACCTGGACCCGCCCCAATTATTATTAAATCATACATATTTAACTCCAAATAATTTATAATATGATAAAGAGCTTTATAAAAATGTCAATTATATTTATAATTTTCACAAAAAATTTGAATTATTTTCAAAAGATGTGTTAATCTGAAACTTCCATTATTTATGAGGGAAAAATGGATTTACTTGCAGAGATTTCAGAACATCATAAAAACAAAGAATATCGTCCTGTTGTTGTTCTTGTAATTAAAAACAAAGACAATAATTATTTAATTGTACAATCTATTAAAGGAATAAAGCCATGGAGCTTTCCACAGGGAGGAATAGAAGATGGAGAAATCCCTTATGATGCTCTTTTCAGGGAAATAGAAGAAGAAGTTGGAATAAAAGCAGAAGAATTAACAATTTTATCAAAAAATTTCTTTTATAAAATTGTTAATGCTCCAAATGACAGAAAAGACAAAAGAGGATTCACAAAAGGTAAAGCTTATTATTTTAATTATTGTGAATACTCAGGTTCTTCAGATTTAACTCTTCAGGAAGAAGAAATAAACTCTTATGAATGGGTTAACCTTAAAAGACTCACTGAACTGTTAAAACTAGGTAGAAAAGAGAAGTTAGATATGACCCTAGAAGCAATAAAGATTTTAGAAGAGATTTAAATAGCTATATAATTTCAAGTTCAATCCATGAAATATCATCAAGGCTATCTAAAATTAAATCTACTAAAAAATCTCTACTTACCTCATTATCAAAAGTTAATTCAATTACATTTTCATCAATTTGAGCATTCGTAAAATCTCTATTAATTTTATTTAAAATCATAAATAACTCCTCTATAAATATTTTTTTTCTAAAAAATAATCTAAAAATAATTTTTTTATTTTTTATCAGATACAACTGCCTTTTTTTTATCTTTCTTGGGGCGATGTTGCAGTTGAGACGCAATGCCTTTCGTCTCTGTAGGATGCCCTTTATCATTTTTTTTAGATTTAGATGATACAGGTTTTAATTGTATAAATGCTCCAGGAATTAAAACAGGAAATAAATCAAGTTTCATATCTATAATATCAGATTCCTCTTTTTTAAAAGCGATTCCAATATTAGTATAACTATACTTTCTTGCTCCTTCTTTTTGATAAGGTTTAACTAATAACATTTGGTAAACAGTTTGTGGTTTATTCATAATAAACTCCTATAAAATAATTAATAAACATAAATACACCTATCAATGATTCTTCCATTTTATTAAAAAAATATAAAAATATCATAAAT
>Ga0256827_10000078_pt1 | contig 49967 bp, 54 predicted proteins | sample CV84metaG_FD_185977 | JGI IMG/M metagenome (GOLD analysis project Ga0256827, IMG submission 185977) | Hydrothermal vent microbial communities from East Pacific Rise, Pacific Ocean - CV84 | ecosystem: Environmental > Aquatic > Marine > Hydrothermal vents | place: Pacific Ocean: East Pacific Rise... | reverse complement strand
TATGAATATAATTATGAAAGACCACAATGGAACAAAAAAAAGATGACTCCTGTTGCTTACAGAAATCATCTTTTAGATAACTAAATCTCTTTTTTATTTCCACTATACTTTAGTGGGGGCAGTTCAATATTAGTTATTTTTTATAAAAAGTTTTTTTAAATTTATGGCATAAGATGTGTTTTCTATATTGTTTATAGCAGAATTAACTCATATAACATTTCAATATTTATTAAATAGAGGACTTCAACTATCTCAAGGATATAAAATAATATTTGTTTTTATTAAATTAGTTAAATTGAATTCTTTTATATTTTCATTTAATCAAACTATTTTTCAAATTAGTTTATTATTATTTTTTATGATATATACATGATCATTAATTTGTAAATCATAGTTCTTATTTATATTAAAAAAATTTCTATTTTTATAAAAATTTATTTTTCAAATAATAATATCAAAATTTTCGAATTTTTTTATTATTTTAAAATTATAATCATTAAGTTTGTCTTTTATTTTAATACTGTATTTAGAATTTTTATTTTTAAAAATATGTTTGTTTGTAATAAAAGTTCAATTATTATCAATAAAAAATCATTTTCATATATTTTTTCTATTTATGTCATGTTTTTCTAAAATAAATTGATTGTTTTGTGAATTTTTTGTTGAGATGAAACTTTCATTAAGGAAAGTACTATTTTTAAAATAAATATTATCAAGATTTATTTTATTTTCTTGAATAATATAAAAAATACTATCATTTGTTTGATATATTTTGTTGTTTTCATTATTGTTTAATTTTAAAATATTTCTATAATTAAATAATAAGAAAAATATTATAAAAAATATTATAATTAGTAGTTTATTTTTGAAAATATATTCATGTATTTTATATAGAGACATTAGAATGATTTTAGTATATTTAATATATTTTTAATATATATATATATTAATTTTTAATTATACTAAGGGAATCTATATTTTTGTCAAAAAAAGATATATATTTTTGTCAAAAAAAGATATATATTTTTGTAAAAAATAAATATATTGTTATATTATATATATTAATTAATTATACTTAAAAATTATGAAAAAAGGTCATATATATTTTATAATGTGAGTCTCTGGAGCAGGGAAAGGGACACTTATAGATAGTTTAAAAAAAGAAAATATAGATTTGCATATTCCTCTTTCTTATAAATCTAGAAAAAAGAGAGATTTTGAGGTAGATTGAGTAGATTCTTTCTTTGTGTCAAAAGAAGTTTTTGAAAAAGAAATTGAGGAAAATAAATTTTTAGAGTATGCAATTGTTCATTGAGAAGATTATTATGGTACTAAATTTATTGATGTTATTGATAATTGAATTAATAAATGAAAGGTAGTTGTAAAAGAGTTAGATATATTAGGTTTAAAAAGATTAATAAAGCATAATCCTGAATTAAAAAATAATTATTCAACAATATTTTTAAATATTCCACTTAATAAATTAAGAGAAAGAGTCTTAAAAAGGTGAGAGAAAATATCAGAAATAGAGCTAAAATCTAGAGAAAATTCTGCAATAATGGAAGAACAAGAAGCAAGAAAATATTGTGATTATATGCTTGATGCAACACAAGAACCAGAAAAAGTATTAAAAGAAGTTTTGAATATTATAAAATAAGAATTATGAAAATACATATTATTACAATATTTCCAGAAAGTTTTGATAGTTATTTTTGAAATTCTATAATTTATAGAGCAAAAGAAAAATGACTTTTTAATGTTGAGATATATAAATTAAATAATTTTTCAGAGAAGAAGTTTAAGCATGTAGATGATAAAGCTTACGGTATGCATTGACAAGTTATTTCTACAAAACCATTATCAAAAAATATAGAATATATTTTTGATAAAGTTTGAAAAAAGATTCCAGTTATTTATATGACACCTAGCTGAGATTTATTAAATCAAGAAAAAGTGGAAAAATATTATAAAGAATTATCAGATAATTGAGATTTTATCATAATATGTGGTCATTATGAATGAATAGATCAAAGAATTATAGATTTATATGTTGATTATGAAATAAGTATTTGAGAATATGTTTTATCTAATGGAGAATTATCTGCACAAGTTTTTATTGATAGTTTACTTAGGCATATTCCGAATGTTTTATGAAATAAATTAAGCTTAGAAGAGGATAGTTTCTCTACAAAATTTAATAGAAAAAAAGAGCATCCAATATATACAAGACCACAAAATTTTAAGGGATTACTTGTTCCAGATGTATTACTTTCTTGAAATCATAAGGAAATAGAAAGATGGAAAATAAATAATCTTAAATAAATATAAAAATAAGTTTTTCTATTTATATTTAATATTAAAATTTATAAATTTAAAACCAATTTTATTTAATTTTTGAATAGATACTTTTTTTATTTCTTCATTTAATAAATAAAGTTCTGTATTTATTATTGGTTTTGTTGTCTTAACTAGAAAAATATTTCAAATTTCTTTAATAGATATTAAATAATCTTTAATATCTATTTTTTTGTGTTTTAGGAAAACTTCTATAATTGTATTGTAAATAATAGAGGTTTTTGTTATATTACTTAGATTTCTTTTATTTAATATTTCACTAATTAACATTTTGACATTATTTTAAAAAATATATAATTATATTAATAAAAAATAAAAAAATATCAATGTATAAAATTTGAATAGATGAAGCTGGTAGATGACCTTGGATGGGTCCAGTAGTTGCCTGTGCTTTGATTTTTAATCCAAACAATCCTCCAGATAAAGAATTTATTGATAAATTAAATGATTCTAAAAAGCTTTCTGAAAAAAAAAGAGAAGAATTATATGAAAAGTTAATAAAAATGAGTATTCCTATTCTTTGAGAAGATAAAAAAGAGGTTAAAGTATTTTTTTGAGTCTGAGTTGTTGATAATTATATTATAGATGAAATAAATATAAAACAAGCAAATAGAGAAGCAATGAGAAGGGCATTAGTTGAAGTTCTTAGAAAAATAGATAATAATAAAATAAATAGTGTTGTAATAGATTGAAATGATAGTTATAGTTTTGACGAGTTAAAAAAGAAACCAATTTTTATAATATGTTGAGATGCTAAAGTAAAAGAAATAGGTGCTGCAAGTATAATTGCAAAGGTATTTAGAGATAGATTAATGAATGTTTATTGAGACTTATATCCAAATTTATGAATAGAAAATCATAAATGATATTGAACTAAAAAACATATAAATAATCTACAAAATAAAGCAGATATAACTTGAATTCATAGATTGTCTTATAAGCCAATAAAAAAAGTATTAGAATCAAAACCAAAGTTATTGTTACATATTTGCTGTTGACCAGATGCTACTGTTCCAATAATGGATTTGAAAGATAAGTATGATATTACTTGTTTTTGGTATGATCCAAATATACAACCTAAAAAAGAATATAATAAGAGATTAAAACATTTTAAAAAAGTTTGTGAAATAGAAAAAATTCCTTATATTGAATGAGAATATGATGTAGATAATTTTTTAAAAGAAATAAAGGGTTTAGAAGAAACACCAGAAAAATGAGAAAAATGTACAAAATGTTATGATATGAGACTTAAAAGAACTGCTGAAGAGGCTGATAAATTAGGAATAAAATACTGGACAACTACTTTAAATGTATCTCCACATAAAGATTTAAAAACAATATTTAATATAGGAGATAAGTATAGTAAGAAAATTAAAATAAATAATGAAAATCTAGAATTTTTAAAAATAGCTTTTAGAAAAAACAAGGGTTTTGAAAGAAGTGTAGAATATACAAAAAAACATAAAATATATAGACAAAATTATTGTGGATGTATTTATAGTGATACTTTTCCAGGATGAAAAAATAATTTAAAATAAAAATGAAACAAATATTTAGAGATAAGATTATTAATATTGATGATAATATTACAGATAAAAAATTTTTGCTTAAAAAAATAAACTATGAAAAAAATATTTCAAATAATGATTTTGATGTAGTTTTTTTAAGTGATTTATTAGAGAAAAGAAAAAATTTAGAAATGGTTGAAAAAAGTAAAACAAAACCTGCAACTTGGGCTAATGTTTATTCTCCAAAAGATGAATTAGAAATATTTGAAGAATTATTTAATAATGCTTTAAAAAATAATAAAAAAATTCATATTATTTGAATTACTTTAGATAAAGAAGTGAAAATATTAGAAGAGTACTATAAAAAATTAGGATTTTTTTCAGAAGAAATAAATGCATTTAAAGTAGATTTTAGTAAAGTTTTAATTTCTGTTTCTGTAAAAATAGAAAATTTAATGTGGAGGTGATCAGATTATAAATCAATGGGAAAAAAAATATTTTTTAATCCACCAATAAGAGAAAGTGGAGAAGTAAAAGCTATGTTTAAATGAATAAATAGATGAGTTACTGCTTGAATTTATTATACAGATTTAGTATCTAATAAAGAATATAAAAAGTTTTTGAATCAAGAAATAATAAATGAACATATTTTAGTTATAATTTTATCTAAAGTTTTAAAATATAATTTAATTGATTTTTGATTTAAAGCTGAAGAAAGTAATTTTATTCTTGAATATTAAAAAAAGTTCTGATATTAATCAGAACTTTTTATATTAAATCAGTATGTACACTATCAGCAGCTAGGCATCATTCAGCAGCTGACATTATTGTTTGTTTGAATTTGTTTGAATTTGTAGTTACATCTCAAGCAGCATATAAACCTGAAATAGAAGTTTCTTGTCTTTTGTCTACAACTAAACATCATTCTGAATCTTTTTTTAAATCTAATCAATTTATTATTGATGTATTTGGTAGTGTTCCGATTGCAATAAATATTCATTCAGCTTTTATTTCTTTTCATGATTTTAATTTTACTCAAGTCATTCAAAGTACATCTCATACTATTTCAGAAATCTCTTCATTTAAAACTAGTTGAATATTATCTTTTTCTTTTGCTTTTTCTACCCAAGAATTTTCAGCTCTAAAAGTATCTCTTCTATGTACTAAATAGACTTTATTTGCTATATCAGATAAATATAAAGCTTCAGTAATAGCAGTGTTTCAACCACCATTTATTATTACATCTCTTCCTTTGAAAAACATTCAATCACAGGTAGCACAATAACTTACTCCTTTACCAAGAAATTCTTTTTCTCATGTAACTCATAAATGTCTATGGTTATTTCAAGTAGCAATTATAACTTTTTTAGCTTTAAATTCTTTTCAATTTTCATTTATAATATGGAAATGATTTTTATGTTTAGTTACACTTTTTACCATTTCATGTAATATTTCAGTACCAGATATTTTGGCATGGTCTTTAAAACTATCCATTATTTCTTTACCAGGAGCAGATATTACTCCTGGATAATTTTCAACTTTGTGACTTGTTGCTAAAGCTCATCCAGGTTGGCCACCAATAATTAAATTACTTAGTTTATATCTACTAGCATACATTCCAGCAGGATATCAAGCTGAACCTGCTCAAACTATTATTAGATCATATATTTTTGTTTCCATATTCTTTTTTTATTATTAATAATTAATTAACTAATTTCTATTTTAAATCAATCTTAAAATATTGCAATATTTTTTTGGGATTTGCAAAAAATATTTTTGTGAATATTGTTTTATTAGATATTTTTAATTTTTTGATATTAAAAATATTGAGGTCTTTCTATCAGGTTTATTTTATTATTAAAATATTTTTATGTTTAAATTTATAAAAAAATTTTTTAGTTTAATGTTTATTGTAGTTTTTATTATGATATTTTCATATTATAATAAAGATGAATTTATTGATCATTATAAATTAATAAATTTAAAAAATAATGATATTATAAATATTCAAGAAAAACTTTCTAGTTTTGATTTAGATAATATTGATAATATTGAAAATTTAGAATTTTATTATACTCCAAATAAAAAATTACTGGATAATATAATTTTAAAAATAAATAATTCTGAGAAAAGAATTTTTTTAGAGGTTTATATGTTAACTGAAAAAAGAATAAAATTTGCTTTAATAAAAGCAAAGAAAAGAGGAGTTGATGTTAAAGTTGTTTTGGAAAAAAATCCATATATGGCTACATCAATTAATGTTAAACATGCTAAGGAATTAATAGCTTGATGAGTTGATCTTAAATGGTCCGAACCTACTAGTTTTTCTTTGAATCATGCTAAATTTATTATTTTTGATAATGAAGTATTGATTTCAACTTGAAATTTTACTTATTCTTCTTTTCTTTTTAATAGAGATATATTTTTAATTTTTTCTGATAAAAAATTAATAAAAATATTTTTAGAAATTTTTAGTTCTGATTTTAAATGAGTGAAATCTTCAATTTATCATGATAATTTGGTATTATCTCCTTTATATTCAAGAGCTAAATTTGAAAAATTATTTTGATATGCAGAGGAGGAAATATTAATGTATTTTCCTTATTTAAATGATTCAAAATTAAAAACTATATTAATAGAAAAAGCTAAGAAAATAGATATAAAAATAGTAGTATCAAAAGAATATTATGAAAATAATGATAATAAAGAAGATATAAATAAATTAAAAAAAGTATGAATTAAAATTAAAGTATTGAAAAAACCTAAAATGCATTCAAAAGCTATATTAGTTGATAAAAAAATATTATTTATATGAAGTATAAATTTTTCAAGTTATAGTTTGGATAAAAATAGAGAAACAGGACTTATATTTAAAAATGAAGTTATAATATCAAAATTTATGGAACTTTTTAATAAAGATTTTAAATAAAAAATAAAGATATACTACTATTAAGTAATTTGAAAACAGTAGTTATTTTTTCATAAAAAACACATTTATAAATTAAAAATATTTTTACAATAAAAGTTACAAAAGGGAATACATAATAATTTGTTATTATTTATATATTATGTTATTATATTATAAATATTTTAATAATTATAAAAACTATGTTTAAAAAAATCGGACTTATTTTATTGTCGATATTAACTTTATTTTCTTTACTTAATATTAGTTATTTTATGTGAGAGGAATTAGATAATGATATGTTAATATTTTTTAATGATAACCAAATTATAGACCCATTAGTTTCAAATGTTGTAAGTACATGAAGTCTAGCATATGTTTCAAATATTAACTTATTTGATAAAATATATCATTTAGAAAATAATTCTTTTTCAGTAGAACAAACAAAGGAAAATATAGATATTTCTTTAAGTGAAGGAATATTTATATTAGATATGAATGATATTTCTAAAAAATATAAAATATCTTATAATTGAGTTGATATAAATTTACAATCAGTAGGTAGTTTTTATATTGATACTACATCTAAAACTATATTGATTTTTTCAATAGATGCTTCAGTTTCTATAGATTTTTTAAGTAAAGATAATGAACTAATAAATTCATATTTTATGTATCCTCATGAATTTATTAAATTTAATCCATCATTTAATATTAGATATAAAAATGCAGATTTATATAGAATAAGAACAATAACTAAAAATGGTTATTTAAAAAATAAGTTATTAGTTAAAGATGAATTATATGATTCTATTGATAATAATGAAAATGTTATATGAAGATTAATTTGAAGTAATAATATAAAATTTTTTAATAGCTTTTTAAATAATAAAAAAGAAAGATTAGATAAGGCTATTATTATTAATAAAAAGATATCTTCTCTTAAAAATATTTCAATTTCTTTTAAAGAACAGGTAGAAAAATATAGTTATTATTTTCTAAATAATTCAAAAAAGATAGTAGTTTTACAAAATAGTATTTATAATAATTTAATTGAATTATATAATTTAGATGTTGTAGATAGAGATTTAATTTGAAAAACACTAAAAGATTTAGTTGATTTAAAAAAAATAAGTATTGTAGAATATAATAAATCAGTTAAACTTAAAGATGATTTTTATAGAATAGTTTTATTGAATAGTAATAAAATATCAGAGCATAAAGTTTATAATTTTGTTTATTTGAAATTAGAATGAAAAATAAAATATGATTTTAAAAGTAATATAGAATTAAAAAATATTTATTTAAATTATGATTTTTTTGATTTAAAAAATAAAAATAAAAATTTTAATAATTTTTTAAGTTCTTATTTAGAAAATAATTGAATTATAGAGGATAATAATAAATTTACTTTAAGTAATAAAAAAGTATTAATTAAAATTGAATCTTTTAATTTTTTATTAAAAGAATATATTAATGCTAATTTATTTATTTATGATTTAAAGGATTTAGGTTCACAAATAAATATATTAAAAAAATATATATCATTGAACGAAATGATCTATTTTTCATGAAAAATAGATCCTATAAAGGTTAAAACAAGTTTACTTGAAAATAAAGATTTATTAGAAAAATTAGAAAAATATTTAAAATTTAATTTTTTTGAAGAAAATAGAAGATGAAAATTATTGATTAGAAAAAATAAGTTAGAAAAAAAGATTTTATATAAATTAGAGAAGAATATTAAAAAAATATTAAATTTATATGAAAAAAATAAAGCTTATTTAAGTAATTCTAAATATATACAAGTTGTAAAAAAATATTGAGAATTAGAGGTATTATTGAACGAAGAAATTTATGCATTAAAAGATTATAATAATTATACTTTGTCTGCTGATGAAGAACTTAAGGATATATTTAAAAATGAAGAAGTATATAAGAAAATATATACTGTAAATGATATAAATAATTATTTAAAACAATTTAGTGGTTTGTCTTTTGATTATAATGATATTAAAAAACAAAATAATTTCTTTGAGATAAATAATATATTTATTTTATGAGAAAAATATAATTTTGTATTATATCCAGAAGATTGAAATAGTGTTTTTATTAAAAAACAATGAAAAAATATATTATGATGAAGTAATAAAACTATTTCATATGAACTTAATTATCAAGAGCAAGAATATTTAGAAAAAATAAAATCAGCAGATTGAAATGAAAAATTTTTATATAATTTTAGTAATTTTTTCATTAATAAACTAAATAATAATGTAAAAAATACTAAATGAAATGAAATTGATTGTAGTTTGTCAAAACAAGTTTCTGATGGTAATTGATGATGTGTAGATGTGATAAAAGACTCAGCTGTAGTTATGTTATTAAAAACAGATAAGTTAATTTGAAAAGAGTTTTTAGATATTAAAGATTTTTTTGATATAAAATATAATAATATAAAAGTAAATATTATTGATAATAAATATAGTATAAGTTTAGAAAAAGTTATCGTTAATATTTGATTATATTGAAATGAAAATAAAAGATATATATTTGAATTTAATTCAGATTATAATATTAAAAAACATGTTTTCTTTAATATTAGTTTTAAAATAAAAGAAAGTAAAAGTAATTGAATATATCTTTTCAATTGAGATACTATTAAAATAAATAATAAAGAGTTGATGACTAATGAGATAAAAATTTTTTTACAAAAATATATAATTGATAATATTAAATAAAAATTTTTTATTTGATATTATCATAAAAAATATTATATTATATTAATATTATAATTAATAAAAAAATAAATGAAAAGAAATATGACTGTAAAAATTTTTGCTTTTTTAGCATTATTTTGAATAATTGTATCAGTTATTTGAACTTGAATAATATTCTTCATGTGATCTTCTTATAATAAAGAAATTACTACACAAGAACAACCTGTGTTTGATGTTAATAATATTAAAACATGAACTTGAAAAATAGAAAAATAATAGTTGTATAACTATTATTTTTTTTGTTTTACATTTTTGTTTTTTTTTATAAAATATAAAAAATTAAAATTAACATAATTAAAATGAATTTAGAAAAAATTAGAAATTTTTGTATTATTGCACATATTGATCACTGAAAATCTACACTTGCTGATAGACTTTTAGAAATTACTTGAACAATAGATAAAAGAGATATGAAACATGGTCAAATGCTTGATACTATGGAACTTGAGCAAGAAAGATGAATAACTATAAAGCTTCAACCAGTTAGAATGAATTGGAAATGATATGAAATGAATATTATTGATACACCTTGACATGTAGATTTCCAATATGAGGTTTCTAGAAGTTTAGCTTCTGTAGAATGAGCATTATTAATAGTTGATGCAGCTCAAGGGATTGAGGCTCAGACTCTTTCAAATGTTTATATGGCAATTGAAAATGATTTAGATATTATTCCTGTTATTAATAAAATTGATCTTCCTGCAGCTGATGTTGAAAAAGTTACTGAAGAAATAGTAAATCTTATTTGATGTGACACTAGTGAAATAATTCCAATTTCTGCTAAAACTGGTCAAAATGTAGAGGCAGTTTTAGAGGCTGTAATAGAAAGAATAGATTCTCCAAGAATTTATTCTGACAAAAATCCTGATAATGATGAGCTAAAAGCACTTGTTTTTGATTCACAATATGATCCATATAGATGAGTAGTAAGTTATGTAAAAGTTTTTCAAGGTGAAATAAAAAAATGAGATAATTGTCATTTCTTAAATACAGATAAAAAAATAGAAGCACTTGATGTTGGGCATTTTGCTCCAAGTTACACAAGTGATAATAAAATCTGATTAGGTTCAGTTTGATATGTAGTTACTGGTTTAAAAACTATTCAAGATGCAAAAGTGTGAGATACTCTTTGGAAACCAGAAAATGTTAACTGACCAAAAGCAAAACCAGAGGATGCCAAAGCTATTGAAGGATTTGGTGAGGTAACTCCATTTATCTATGCTGGTATTTTTGCAATGGATTCAAGTGAGTATCCAATACTTAAAGATGCAATAGAAAAATTAGTTTTAAATGATTCAGCTTTAGCTGTAGAAAGTTCAGTCTCTCCAGCACTCGGACACTGATATAGATGTGGATTTTTATGATTACTACATTTAGATATAGTAAAAGAAAGACTGCTTAGAGAGTTCAATATGGATGTGATAATGACTGCTCCACAAGTAACTTATAGAGTTTTGATTTTGTGAGATAAATTAAGTGAATATTCAAGATATAGTGCAGAATTATTAAAAGATGTTAAATGACAAAAGTGTACTAGAATACTTGTTTCAAATCCAGAAGATTTACCAGAACAATGAAGATATTTACATATTGAAGAACCAATTGCGAAAGTTGAAATTATTACTCCTCAAGCATATATTTGAAATCTTATGCAATTAGCACAAGAAAGAAGATGAATATTTAAAAATCAACAATTTATAGATTCAGATAGAGTAATGCTTACTTATGAATTACCTATGAATGAACTTATTTGAGATTTTTATGATGAAATAAAATCACTATCTAGTTGATATGCTTCTCTAAATTATGAATTTTTAAAATGGAGTGTTGATGACTTAGTAAAACTTGAAGTTCTAATAGCAGAAGAAAAAGTAGATGCTCTAGCATTTATATGTCATAGGAGTCAATCAAGAATATTATGATCAAAGATTTGTGTAAATTTAAAAGAATCAATTCCAAAAGCACTTTTTATAATTAAAATTCAAGCAGTGGTTTGAGGTGATGTAGTTTGAAGAGAAAATATTTCAGCTATGAGAAAAGATGTTACAGCAAAACTATATGGTTGAGATATATCTAGAAAGAAGAAACTTCTAGAAAAACAAAAAAAATGAAAAAAGAAAATGAAGCAATTTGGTAAGGTAAGTCTTCCAAGTGAAGCCTTTGTTAATTTATTAAAAAAGTAATTTTCTAGTTTTAATATTTGAATTTTTAAATTTTTTAGATAAAATAAAATAAATAATAATATTAATATTAATAATAGTAATATGGCTAGACAGTATGAAAAAAGTTCTGGTGGTATAGTGTATCGTAAAAAAGATAATAAGATTGAAATATTATTATTAAAGTGGACCAATTCTAGAAATAATGAAGAATATGTTATTCCAAAATGACATATTGAGGATTGAGAAATAGCAAAAGATGCAGCCATTAGGGAGATTGGTGAAGAGGCAGGATTAAATACAAAAGATTTAGAAGTAATAAAATTTATTACAAAGTTAAATTATACTTTTACAGCAGGATATTTAAAGAATAATCCAGTTATAGATAAAGATGTTTATTTGTTTTTAGTTAGATATAATTGAACAGAATTACCTGTTGTTCAAAAAGAAGAAAGATTTGTTTGATATGAATGGGTTGATATTAATAAAATTAAGCAAATTCCTATAAAATTTGATTTATATCCTATTGTAAGTAGAAATAAAACTTATTTTATTTAATAGAATTATTCCTTAAAATAAATAAAAAAAATGTTAGATATTTTTTATAAAAATAATGATTTATTAATCTTAAATCAAGAAAAAAAATGAATTAGTTTCAATATAGAATCTAAAGAAGTTTTTTTAGATGGATATAATGTTACATTCTCATGAGAATATGAGAAATCTGCTATTTTACTAGAAGTTAAAGAATATAATAAAAAGTTATTTTATAATTTTTTAATAGATTCTAAGCATATTGTCATAATTACAGAAGATTCTTTTGAATTAAAAGAAGAAATTTTAGATTTTATATGAGATGTAGATATATTAATAATTACTAGTTCAAAAGAAGCATGTAAAATATTTGAAAGTATAGAATCTAAAATAGTTATACCTTATTGAGAAGGTAAAGATATATTTTTAAATACTTTATGACAAGTTACTCCAGAAATAGAAAGTTATAGACAAAAATGAGAGTTACCAATTGATAATACAGAATTTGTAAATTTATCTTTACAATAAAAAAAATATCTTTAAAAAAAAAGATATTTTTTTATTGTAAAAAAGTTTTTTATATTCCACAAGAACTTTTACTTGGGCATCATCCACAAGAAGTTGGTGCACATCATATATCTCAAGAGTCTCATCAAATAATACTTATAAGCATTGCTTTTATCTCATCATCTGGAGGAATTAGTCACTCAAAAATTGTATCTTTAAAATCAATAGATTCTTCTTCAATAATTAAAGCAGGTTCAAGTTTTATTCACATTTCATTTTTTATTGTCGAATCATTTGTTTCGTCAATTTTTATAAAATCTGATAGACCTAATTCATCAAGAGATATCTTTAATATTTTTAATAGTGGAGTTCTTTTTTCTTTATTTCAATATATTATTATTTTCATAGATTCTTAAATTAAAAAAAACTATCCCTATCTTATGCTAAAAAGAAAAGATTTAGGATAGGAATAGAAATAGAATTATTTTTCTTCAGTTTTTTCTTCACCTTCTTCATCAGGTAAGTTTGATTCAGGAGCTTCATCAGAAACAACTTCAGCTTTTTTAGGTTTACCTGCAATAACAATAACCTCATCAGCTGGAGTTAAAATTTGAATAGTATCAGGAACCTTAATATCAGAAACTTTAATATTAGAATCAAATTCTACAAGACTTCTTAAATCAACATCAATATGATCAACTAAATCTTTAGGTAAAACTGAAATTTCAATTTCTTTTTGTAATTCTTCTAGAATAGCACCTTCTTTTATAGCTGCTGATTCTCAAATGAAATTTAAAGGAATCATAGTTTTTAATTTTTCACCCCTAGTAAGTGCAAAAAAGTCTACATGAATAAAATCTCCAGAAACTGGTTCTAATTGGTATTCATGAACTAATACTTCAATTTCTTTTTTTCAAATTTTTAAATTGATAATATTTGATTCTCAAGATTTTCTAAATAATTTTAAAAATTCAGAAGCATCAAGAGTTAAGCTAATAGCTTCTTGTTTTCTACCATAAACAACAGCAGGAAGTTTTCTTGCTTTTCTTAAATGTTTACAGTCCTCATCTTTTGCTCTAATTTGAGCTTCAATACTAAAACTTGTCATAATCTTTTTAGATTAAAGTAATAAAATAATCAAAAAATCCTTAATTGTTTATGGAATTTTTGCTTATGTATTCTATTAAAAATACTAATTTTAGCAAAAGATTTTTTAATCAAATTTTTTATTTATTTGAATATTTTTATTTATGATTATAATGATATTATTAAAAAATGGTTTAATTATAATAATTAAAAAAAAATAAAGTGAAAGAAAATAAAAATATAATTTTGTGAAGATTTCAGGCAGGAGAAAAATTTGGTTTTTTTATTCCGGATGATAGAGAATATTATGGATGAGATTTTTTTGTAAATAAAAATAATTTTTGATGAGCAGTTGATTGAGATTTAGTTAAAGTTATAGAAGTAAAAAGTAAATGAAAAAAGCCAGAGGCTAAAATAATTAGTATTAAAGGACAAAATATTATAAATACAGATGTATATGTTGAATGAATTTATAGTACATCATTGCATGGAGAGTATGGTTTTATAGATAAAATATGAAGTAATGATTGAATTTTTGTGAATCTAAAAAATAAAAATGAAGCAGTTGATTGAGATTTAGTAAAGGCAAAGGTTAAAAAAAATAAATGAAAACAAGAGTGAACTATTGTAAAAATTTTAGATGATGATTTTGTTATTATTAAATGAAAATATAAAAATAATTGAGAATTTGGATTTGTTATAGGGGATAATAAAGATGATATTTTTATACCTACAAAATGGGCAAAAAAAGCAATTACATGAGATAATGTAACTGCAAAAATTCTTGATGAAACATGAAGAAGACCTTTATGAATTATAATTAAAATTGAAAAAAAATAATGAAAACATATGACATATTTTTAGAGTATTATGATAGGATAGTTAGATCTACAAATAATCCTCTTGAAGATGAAGTTGAATTTTTAGTAGAAGATTGTATAAAAAAATATAAACCAGAACTAAAAATTCTTTTAGAAGTAGCTTGTGGTACATGAGAAGTGGCTAGAGAATTGATTAATAAAAAATATAGAGTTACGGGACTTGATATAAATGAAAAAATGCTTAAAAAGGCTGAAAAAAATTTAGATAAAAAAAAGTTAGTTTTGGCTGATATGACAAATTTTGATTTATGAAAAACTTTTGATTGAGTTTTATGTAATTATAATTCTATCTGTCATTTACTTAAATGGGATGATTGGCAAAATTTTTTTAAAATGACAAATAATCATTTGGAATTAGGGGGATTATTTGTATTTGATATAAATACAGTTCATGAATTTGAAAACATAACTCGTGATTTTGCTCAATTTTATAATTTTGAAGATGATACTGTTTGTTTAGAAATGATAAAAGAAGAATGAATTTTTAAATGGCTTGTTAAGATTTTTAAAAAAAATAATGATTTAAAATATGATTTAATAGAAGAGGTTGTTAAAGAAAATAGTTTTCCAATAAATAAAATTAAAAAAGAATTAAAGGAAAAATGATTTAAAATATTAGAAATGGTTGATTATCATTATTGAGAAGTAACAGCAAAAAGTGAAAGGGTTTATTTTATATGTAAAAAAAATCAAGACTAGAAAGAGTTATAATTAAATAATAACAAATAAAAAATGACAAAATATATATTATCGACAATCATGGGGGTTGAATCTATGGCTAAAAAAGAAGTAGAAAAACAAGGTTGAAAAATACTTGAAGTTAGTGATAGGATGATAGAGTTTGAAGGAGATTCAAAAACTATGATTAGGGTAAATCTTTGGTCTAGAGTTTGAAATAAAGTTTATCAAGTTTTAGAAGAGTCTAATAGGGTTGATGATTTTGATAAATTATATGATTTAGTAGCAAAAATAGATTTTAAAAAATATTTTCATCATAATTATAGAATTGTAGTAAAAGTTAAATCAATTAATTCAAAACTTGAAAGTACTCCAGCAATTCAAAAAATAGTTAAAAAATCAATTATTGATAAGATTACAGATAAGTCAGGAGAAAAAGTTTTTGAGGATAGGGAGCTTGAAAAATTTGAAATAATGGTTGTTTTAATAAATGATAAAGTAAGAATTCTCTTAAATACTTCAGGAGAAGCTCTTCATAAAAGAGGTTATAGGACTGAAACTTGAGAGGCTCCAATAAAAGAGAGTTTGGCAGCAGTACTTGTCTTATTGTCAGGTTGGAGATTTAAACAAAATTTTTATGATATTTTTTGTTGATCTGGAACAATTGCTATTGAAGCTTGAATGATTGCAAAAAATATAGCACCTGGACTTGATAGATATTTTGCATTTGAAAATCTTGTTTTAGTTGATAAAAAATTAGTTTCAGATGAATTAGAAATAGCAAAATCTAAAAAATTTGAAGGAGAATATAAAATATTTGCATCAGATATTGATTGAGAAGTATTAAATATAGCTAAAGAAAATGCAAAAAATGCTTGAGTATATGATATCATAGAATTTTCTAATACAAAATTTGAAGAATATTTAAAGCAAGATTTAACTTGAACTTTAGTTTCAAATCCACCATATGGGGAGAGACTTAAGGATGAAGATTTACATTGAATTTATGTGAATATAGATAAATTATTACAAAAAAATATTGAATTGACAGGATGAGTAATAACAAGCTATTTTGAAGAATTTGATAAGCTAATAAGGATTTCTGATTATAAAAAAAGAAAGCTTTATAATGGTGGAGAAAAATGTTATTTTTACAGAAAAAGATAAGTAATCAAAAAACTCTTAAAAAATATTTTTTAAGAGTTTTTTAGTTTAAAGAAATACATAAAAAAAGGGGGAGTATACAAAAATCGGTGTATATATAATCTAATTATTAAATGCATAACTAACTCAGTTTTTTATTATTGCATATTTTGGAGATTCTATTTTTTCCATTAGATCAGTGTCTTCTTTTTTTATATTATTTAAACTTTCTAGTTTTGCTATTTTTACATCAAGTAATTCTTGTTGTAATAATAAATTTTGTTTTTCTAGTTCAAGTGTTCTTATTTCATATCATTGAGTAGCATTAACGTTTAAAATCCATACATAATATATAAATAATCATGCTATAAATATTGTTAAAAATCTAAATGTAGAATTTATTCATAATGAAACATCATCTTTTCTTTTTTTTCTTGATGAAGAAAAGGTTCTTTCATAATTTTTTGTCATTGATTTTGGGTTCATATCTTTTTTTGTTTAATTGTTTTTTATAATTTTTGAGCTACTCTTGCTTTGGCACTTCTACTTCTGCTATTTTTTGATATTTCTTCAGAACTAGGTAATATTGGTTTTTTATTTAATAGCTTTAATGATTTTATATGTTGACAAGAGCAAATCATATCGGAGCATATGCAATCTTTTGTTTCTTTTTTTAATATTTGTTTTGTTATTCTGTCTTCAAGAGAATGAAAACTTATTACAAATATTATTCAATTAGATTCAAGTATACCGATTGCATCTTTTAATGATTTTTCTAATACTGAAAGCTCTTGGTTTACTTCTATTCTTATTGCTTGGAATATTCTTGCTTTTACTTTTACTGGTCATTGTATTATATTTGCTAAGTCATGAGTTGTTTCAAATTTTTTTTGTTTTCTTATGTCTACAATTTGATGAGCAATTTTATTTGATCAAGGTTCTTCTCAATATTTTATAAATATTTCTCTTAATTCTGCTGCTGTGTATCAATTTATTATTTGTGCAGCTGTTTTTCATCTTGTTTTGTCTAGTCTCATATCAAGTGGTCCATTTTTCATAAAGCTAAATCATCTTTCAGCTTCATCTAAATGTAGGCTTGATAATCCTAAATCATAGTAAACACCAGTTATTTTTTCTATATGTCTTTCTTCTAATTCTTCTTTTATATTAGAAAAATTTGAGTTTATTAATATTATATTTATTTTATTTTTGTTTTTATCTTCTTTTGAATTAATAAAACAATATTCTATATTGTTTTCTTTCAATTCTTGAATTATTCTTTTTTTTGCTAATTCTAAATTTATTGAATCAGCATCGAAACCAATAAAGATATCTCAATTTTGAAGTTTTTTCATTATTTCAATAGCATGTCAAGCCATTCAAAGAGTACAATCAACTATTGTATTTTCTTTTAAATTATTGGTTTTAATAGAATTTACAAGTTCTTCTAATAGTACAGGAATATGTTTTTCTCAAATATTATTCATTTTTTCTAGTAAATGTTAAAAGAATGTTAATTTGTAATTTTTATCCTCTATAAATAGCAAACTTACACATATATATTTAAGCATTTTTATTCTCTTGTCAAAACTTGTTTAAATAAATAGCTTGACATTTTATATAAAATATGTTTTCTCTTGTTAAAGGTTATAAGTTTTAGTTTTTAACATGTTGTTAACAAATATAAAGATAGAGCCAAAGAATATAATTTGAATATTAAAAGTACTGGAATAGAAATATATTATATATATATTTATTATATATAAAATAAAAAAACAAAATTTGCAATATAATAAAAATCTTTATTATTAATTTAATTAGAAAAATATTTAAATATATTAAAATTAATAACTTTTAAAATATGATACAAATAAAAGATTTAAAAATAAGTGTAGAAAATAAAGAAATCTTAAAATGAGTTAGTCTTGATTTTGGGGTTTGAAAAAATTATCTACTACTTTGAAGAAATGGGAGTTGAAAATCAAGTCTTTCATCTTTTTTGATGTGAAATCCAGTTTATAAATATGAGAGTGGGGAAGTAAGTTTAGATTGAACTGATTTACTTGAATTACCTCCAGAAGATAGAAGTAAAGCAGGATTATTTCTTTCTTTTCAAAATGTTCCAGAAATTGCTTGAATAAAGCTAAGTGAATATTTAAGAACAATCTATAATATAAACCTAAAAAAAGAAGATCCAGAAATAAGAGATATATCTCCATTTATATTCAAAAGATTTATAAAAAAACATTTAGTAGAATTAAATATTGCTGAAAATTTTTTAGATAGAGATTTAAATGTTTGATTTTCTTGAGGAGAAAAAAGAAAAATAGAAATACTTCAAATGAAACTTATTTGACCAAAATATATTATTCTTGATGAGATTGATTCTGGTCTTGATTTAGATGCTTTCAAAACAATTGCAAACCTATTAAAAGATTTATCATCAGAAAATAATACTCTAATAATTATTACTCATCATTTCAAAATACTGGATTATATAAATATTGATAAAATTTATGTAATGAAAGATTGAAATATAGTAAAACAAGGATGACTTGAACTAGCTGAAGAAATCAGTGAAAAAGGTTTTGAAGAAATGTAAAAATAAATAAAAAATATGACAAATAATATAAAAAAAACTCCCCTCCTTACGAAGGAGGGGCAGGGGGTGCTTTCAAGTGCAGATACTTGGAATTTTTCTGATTCCAATATTTCTTATTCAAATGAAATTATTCAGTGAATAAATGAAGATGTTGTAAGGCAAATTTCAGAATGAAATAATGAACCAGAATGGATGCTTGAACTTAGATTAAAAGCATTAAAAATATTTCAGGAGAAAGATATGCCAAAATGGTGACCAGATTTATCAGGTCTTGATTTGGATAAGATTTATTATTATGCAAAACCAGAAGGAGCAGGAGCAAAAAAATCTTGGGATGATGTTCCAGAAGATATTAAAAATACTTTTGATAAATTATGAATTCCAGAGGCTGAAAAAGCATCTCTTGCTTGAGTTGGTGCACAATATGACTCAGAAGTAGTATATCATAGTTTAAAACAAGAATTAGTTGATGCTGGTGTAATATTTGATGATACAAGTATTGCTGTAAATAAATATCCAGAACTAATTAAAAAATATTTTGCAAAATGTATTCCACTTAGTGATCATAAATTTGCAGCCTTACATTATGCTGTTTGGAGTTGAGGAACATTTTTATATGTTCCAAAATGAGTAAAAGTTAATGAACCATTACAGAGTTATTTTAGAATGAATAAAAAATCTTGAGGACAATTTGAACATACAATTATAATAATTGAAGATGAAGCTGATGTACATTATATAGAATGATGTAGTGCTCCAAAATATGATGAAGCTAGTTTGCATGCTGGTTGAGTTGAAATATATGTTTGAAAAAATGCAAATTTCAGATATTCTTCAGTAGAGAACTGGAGTTTGGATACATATAATTTAAACACAAAAAGAGCAATAGTTGAGGAAAATTGATATATGGAGTGGGTAGGTTGAAATATGGGATCAGGAGTGACAATGCTATATCCTTGTTCAGTATTAAAATGAGATAATTCAAAAACAGATATGTTATGACTAGCTTTTGCAAATGCTAATCAAAATCAAGATATTGGTTCAAAAGTTATACATATTTGAAAAAATACAAGTTCAAATATTCTTTCAAAATCTCTTAGTAAATGAGGTTGAATCTCAACTTATAGGTGATTAATAGACATAAAAAAAACAGCCACTTGAGCTGTTTCAAAAATAGATTGTGATGCACTTTTATTAGACAGTGATTCGGTTTCAGATACAATTCCACTTATAAAAGTTTGAAATTCTAGTTCAACTGTTTGACATGAAGCTAGTGCCTGAAAAATTTCAGAAGAAGAACTTTTCTATCTTCAATCAAGGTGAATCTCAGAAGAGCAAGCAACAGCTATGATTGTAAATTGATTTTTATCACCAATAATGAAGGAACTCCCACTTGAATATGCCTCAGAAATGAATGTTCTAATTGCAATGGAATTTGAAGAAGGTTTTTAAAAATTATGAAAAAGTTAGTTTTGGGATAAAAAATATAGTTTATTCCTTAAAAAAAAGTCTTATAGGAAAATTTTAAATATTGAAATTTTCTTTATCCTCTTTTTTTTAAGTTTTTTTTTTGAAATAATTATAAAATAAAATCCATTTTAAGGTCAGTTTAGAGATTTTGTATCTCTTTGTGTACAAAAAGTTTTAAGAAATCTTTGATACATCAGAAAAAATTAATCCTCATCAATATCATCACATAAGTGATATAGCAATTCTTATATATATTAATCTGTAAGAGAAAAATAGTCCAAACGTGCCACCTATAAAATAGATTTTATTGTAGAAGATTATAATATTTTTTGAATTTTTTACAAATTATTATATACTTTATATTGTATTAATAATACTAAACTAAAAAAAATGTTTTCATATGAAATAATTAATAATGATAAATTAAATATTGATATTAAAATAATTAATAATATTTTTAAATTAATATCAATAAAAATAAAAAAGAGGCAAAAATGAATTCTTAATATAGTTTTTGTTGATTCGAATACTATAAAAAATTTAAATAATACATATAGGAAAATAGATAAAGTGACAGATGTTCTCAGTTTTCATTATTTTGAAAATTTTGGTGATGTTAAAGATGATGAAATAGTTGGAGAGATTATTATGAATTTAGAAAAAATAGAAATTCAAGCAATTGAATATTGACTTTGAAATGAGTATGAATTTTATAAACTTTTAATACATTCTATATTGCATATTATATGATATGATCATGAAGTAGATGATGATTATAAAATAATGAATCAATTTGAAAAGAGCATTTGGCAAGAAGTATTTGAAAAATAAATTTTTTACTATAAACTACTAAATGAATAAAAGAAATAATAACTTACTTATCTTATGCAATATAAAATACCTGTTCAAATTGAAAATGAAGATCCTATACTTTTGTGATTAAGTTTAAAGCAATTAATTATCATGTTAATTTGATGATCTATTTCTTATTCTATATATGATGGATTGGCTCCAGTCAGTACTTCTGCTGTTGCACTTATACCTGCTATATTTGTTTTTTTAATATTTCTTATGGTTGTATTGTTTAAACATAGTGAAATGACATTTATACCATTTGTATTAAATGCAATTAGATTAAATTTAAATAATCAACCTAAAATATGGGTTAAATCAGTAGATAGTTTTGAACCAATAAAAATTTGATATACAACATGAATTATAGAAAAAAAAGAAAATAAAATTAATATATTAGAAAAAAAAGAAAAAATAAAATTAGCAAAAGATAATTTAAATAAAATTTAAAAAATATATAATAATATGAGTAAAAATTCTGTAAAAACTGCAAAAAAATTATTAGCTGATAATTCTACACAAAGGAGTTTGGCCTTTTCTGAAGTTAGAGATAATGTGCTAATTATGAAAGATGGTAGTTCTAGGTTAGTTTTAAAATGTTCTAGTATAAATTTTTTATTAAAATCAACAGAGGAGCAAGATGCTATAATCATAAGTTTTCAAAGATTTTTGAATACTTTAAAATTTCCAATTCAAATACTTGTTAGATCTAAAAAGTTAGATATAGATGGTTACTTAGAAAATTTGAAAGATAAAGCATTAAAACAAAAGAATTCTTTAATGCAGAATCAAACATATGAATATATTGAATACTTAAAAAAACTTATAGAGGTTGCTCAAATAATGAAAAAAGAATTTTATATAATTGTACCATTTGATTATCTTGAAGATATATCTGTTAGAGATATAAGTATGTTTGGACCAATTAAGCAATTTTGGACATCTTTGTTTAGTTCATGAATTGATATTTCTAAAATTAAATCTCAAATTAGACAACAATCAAAGGTAAAAAAAGAATTATTATCTAGGTCAAATTCAATAAGATTATGACTTGAGAGTATTTGAGTAAAAGCTGAAGAATTAGAAAAAAATGAACTTATTAATTTTTTGATAGATTATTACAATCCTAGGCTTGATAATTTTACAGAAGTTAAAGAAGATGTTAGTGAATATGACTTAACTTAAAAAAAATGAAAAAATATAAAATAATAATAATTTCGACAATATTTTTGATGATATCAAAAATAAGTTTTGCCGTTGATTGATGAGTGTTAGCAAAAGATTGAGCTAAATTGAGGGATTGAAATGTTTGATTTGAAGATATACCTGAAATGATTTCCTATGCAACCTGATTTCTTTTTTGATTTGCTGCTGTAATTTCAATAGTTTTTATAATAATTTGATCATATAAAATATTATTTTGATCTATTACACAAGATACTACAAAATGAAGAGATACAATTATTTCAGCTATTTGAGGTTTTATCTTAGCAGCACTAGCTTGGTTTATTATAAAAATTATTCTTGATAATTTTGGATAAAAATATTTTCTAAATTAAAAAAAATGTCTAATATATTATGTTCTTGGCAATTTGATAGTAAAAAATCTAGGTGAGCTACATGGTATATTGTAGTTTTATCTATTGCTATTTGACTTATTATCTGGTGATTTTTATCAAAACAGTTTTGAATGAGTTTTGTTATAATTATACTTATATGATTAGTCTTTTATATTGAAAATAATTGAGAAGATATAGTATGAGTTAATATTATTCAACAATGAATAAAAATATGAAGTAGTTTTTACTCGTTTTCAGAGATTAAAAATTATAGAATTATATATGAAAATGAAAATGCTGTTTTATTAAAACTTAATTTATTAAAAAAAGTATGAATAGTTAGTATTGATATCAATATTGACAATACTATTGTTGTGGACATTAAAAATATTTTAATAAATTTTATAGAAGAAAAAACAGATAGGCAATTAACATTTATTGAAAAAATGATGAGAATTTTAAAAATTTAATATATATGTAATGAAAATATTTAAGGTATTTATATCTAGTATATTTATTATAATATCTTTTTTTGTATGATATTGTTTTTCAGAACAAAAAAATAATTTTAATAAATGAGAAGAATGAGAACAAAAAAATTATGTAAATATTGAAATATTAAAAACAAAAATAAAAATAGATAAAGATGAAAAAACAATAATTACTGTAAATTGAGAATTATTAAAAGAAAACTCAATAGAATTAAAATAAAATTCCAACTAACTCTTTATTTAAAACATTTTTACAAAAAAAATAATTTTTATTTGTAAAAAAAATTTTAACTTAAGAAAGTTTTTATTATAAAATCAAAGAATTTTTATATTAAAAACATTAAATAATAAAAAATTAAAAAATGGTTGAGTATAATATAATAAAATTAGAAAATTCTGATTTAAATAATGTAACTGTAAAAAATATTTCTCTAGATAATAAACTAGATTTTTTTATGCTTATTGATTCTAATAATAAAGATTATATAGGAATTATTGAGAATAAGATTTTAGATTTTATTATAGATAAAATAAGTATAGGAAATACTTATAAAGATTTTAGTTTGGCTCTTGAGAGAATAAATACAGTATTAAAAATATATAACAATGATAAAAAAGAAGATGAAAAATTAAATATTTTGCTTGCTGTTTTGAATGATAAAAAATTAATATTTTCAAATATTTGAAATCCTTCAGTATACTTAGTTAAAGATACGAATGAAACTATAGAAATTACAGATAAAAATGATAACAAGATAGAGTTTAGTTATATATCAGAATGAAAATTGGAACATAATGATATATTAATACTTTCAACTACAAGATTACTTGATTATTTATCATATAGTGATTTTTCAGATTCAGTTTATTTATCAAAAATTGAAAAAATAAGTAAAAATATTGAACTTATTTTAAGTTCTGAAAATATAAATAAAAGTATTGGATTGTTGAATTTGAAGTATATTAATGAAAAATTATCTTTGGAAAGAAATTCAGTATTGAAAGAAAAGATTTCTAAAATATCATTTAAATTAATGGATAATATCTTTATTAAAATAATCTTTGCATATTTCAAAATAATAAAAGATTATATAGAAAAAAAATCAAAATTAGTAAAAAATATTCTTTTGATTTTATGAATTACAGTAGCAACGGTATTTTTATATACAATTCTTTCATGAGTTGTTCAAACAACAGTTCAAACAGATAATACAATAAAAAATAATCAACTTTTAGAGGAGGCAATTAAGTTTAAAATAATTGCAACGGATAATTATTCAAATCCAGAAAAATTTAATTCTAATATACATAGATCAGAAGAAATAATACTAGAATTAAGAGAAAAAGAATTGTTTTTGGATGATTTAAAAAGATTAGAAGAACAATTAAATTTGATTAAAAAAACATTTAATTGAATTGAAACTTTTAAAGAGGATAATAAAGATGCTTTATATAAAATTCCTACAAAATATAAAAATGAATTAGTGAAAATCTTAAAGGTAAATGGAAAAATATATATAATAACAAAAAGAAATATTATAGGACCTATATGGGAGGGAGTTGAACCTAAAATAACTATCTTTAATGATTTAAAAGAGGATGAATATATTGATGTTTCATTACTTTGAACAAGTTTAATTCTTTTAACAAAAAATTGAAAAATAATTGAATATACAAATGCTGGAACTTATTTATTTAAAGATGTATTAAATCAAGATACCTGGGAAAATTCAAGTTTCATTTCAAATTATGCTCAAAATATTTATCTAGTTAATAAAGAAAGAAATCAAATTTTTAAGCATAAAAAAACTTGAAATAGTTTTCAAAAAGCAGAATGATATCTTAAAGAAGAAGATACTAAAAAAATATGAAAAATAGACAATATAGCTATTGATGGAGGTTTCTATATATTAAAAGATGATTTATCAATTGTTAAATTTTTTAATAGTCCAAAATATAGATTTGAAAAAATAACTTTAAACAAAACACCAGATAGTTATAAAAAAGATGATTTATCTGAAAAAGCAAAAATTGTTGCAAGAAAAGATATAAATTATGTTTATATTTTATTAAATAATAAAATATGGATATTTAAACCAAATACAAGATATGTTAATAGTACTAAATCTTTATTGTATTTATGACAAATTGAAGCAAGTTCAAGTAAGATAATTGATTTTTATATAGAGAAGGATTCACAAATAATCATATTAAATAAAAATGGATTATATAATATTACTTTTATTGAAAATGATTGAAAAATTCTAGTTAATAATTAGAAAACTTGAGAAGCATGTGAACCTATAAAAAATCTCCCTATCTATTTTTGTTGATAGGGAAATTGAAAAAAATATTCTTAAATATGGAAAAGCAATTCAAATATAATATTATTATACTGAATTGCTTTTTTATTTAGTGTTGTTTCTGAATAAGAATCAAAATCATGAACAAGTTTGTTTCTGAGTTTATGTAATTCCCATATTTTATTTAGATCTTTTATCTGGCTTGGTTTCTTTTTTAGTATATTTCAAAAAGTTCATTTATATCCTAGTGCCAATAATATTTTATGATAGAGCTTATCATAATCTATTATTTTTTCTTTACTTGAGTTTCAAGAACTTATTTTTTTAAATTTTTTTTCTAAATCTTTTTTAATTTTTTTATCTAATTTTTTATTATTTCAGTATTTTAATAAAAAAAATATTCAAATAATAAAAATTAAAATTACTGCTCAAATAAATATATACATAGCTTTTAATTTAATAAATAATTTATAAAAATTATAACTAAATATATTATCAAATCAACCTAAATTATTTTTTCTTTTTGACTTAATATTGAAATTATGATATAATCTTGTCACTAATATTTAAATAAAGAATATTAGTTTATATTTTAAAATTTAATATATTTATATATATGAGAAATACAAGAAAAAAAGCATTTACATTAGTAGAACTTATGATCGTAATTGCAATTATTGGTGTTTTAGCTGTTACTCTTTTACCTAAATTACAAGGTGCACAAGCTAGATCAAGAGATACAGGTAGAATTTCAATGATTAAAAATACTGAAGCTGTACTAGAAACTTATTTTTCAGACATGAATGAATTTCCTTCTGCATCATGATCTTGTTTATCTGATAGTCTTTGAGCAAGAGCAGATTTACCTAATCTTGAAAATCTTTTTAAAGGAAATAAAGCTCCTATAGATACTCAAAATTCTATGAAACATTGAAATTGTACAGTAACACGTAGTTTTTGATATAATACTTTAACAAAATCAGGTTTACCTGATAATGGTTATTTATTAATAGCTGATATGGAAACTTTTCAAAAAGCTAATTTAAATTTATCTGATATGGTAGTTGCTGAGGATGGTTCAACTACTAGTAAATCTGTAGCTGAGTCATCTGGATGGTTAGATTCTACATTAACTGCAGAATTAGATAATGCTAAAGATTCAGTTTATGCTACTATGAATTAATTATTAATTTAATTAAAAAGAAACAAAAAATATTTTTGTTTCTTTTTTTTGGTTTTTAAAAATTGAATTGTAATTTTTTTTTTATATAATAAGTATATTAATTATGAATAATTGAAAAAATGATAGAATCATCAAAAAAGCAAGACAGTGAAAGAGTTGTTACTCCAACTGAAAAAAAAGAAGAAAAAACCAATAATTTTTCTAATATACTCAGACCTTTAAAGCTGGAGGATTATGTGTGACAAGAACTTATAAAAAAACATTTATCTGTTTCTATTGCATCATCAAAGATTAGAAATCAATCTCTTGATCATATTCTTTTTTATGGTCCTCCAGGACTTTGAAAAACAACAATTTCTAATATTATTGCTACTGAAATGGAAGTAAATCTTAAATCAACAAGTTGACCAGCAATTGAAAAACAATCAGACTTAGTTAGTATTTTATCAAATTTAGAGGAGTGAGATATTCTTTTTATTGATGAAATTCATAGACTTAGACCTCAGGTGGAAGAGATATTGTATACTGCAATGGAGGATTTTGTTATTGATATAATGGTTGGTAGTTGAACTTGAGCTCAAAGTGTTAAAATGCCTTTGAAAGAATTTACTCTTGTTTGAGCAACTACAAGATTATCTTCTCTTTCAAGTCCACTTAGAGATAGGTTTTGAAATGTATTAAAATTAGACTTTTACAATGAAGATGACTTATCTTTGATAATAGATAATAATGCAAAAAAATTAGAATTAGATTTTAATGAAACAACTCTTAAAAATGTTGCAAAGAAATCAAGGGGGACACCAAGAATTGCTAATAGATTACTTAAAATAATTAGAGATTATTCAACAATAGGAAAAAATATATGAGATAAAAATGTTCTTATGGAAATTTTTAATGATATATGAATTGATGAATTAGGACTTGATTATTTGGATAGAAAATATCTTGAAACTCTACATAAAAAATTTAAATCTTCTGCTGTTGGATTAAATACACTTTCTGCTGCAATAGGGGAGGAAGAAGCTACTTTGGAAGATGTTGTAGAACCGTATTTATTACAGATAGGTTTTATAGAAAGAACTTCAAGATGAAGAAAAATAACTTGAAGTTGAATAAATCATTTAGAAAAATAATATAAAAAACTATGTCTATTTGGCAAACAAAATCTTGGCAAAAAATGCTAAAAAAATCTGCTCAAGTTTCAGAATTTTTTGAAATTGATAATCTATTTATAGAAAAAAGAAAGATTAGTATGTGAGAATATTGATTATTTATTTTGTGATTTAATCAAAAATTAGATAGGAATATACAAAAGAAATTAATAGATTTATCAAAAAAAGAAAATTGTTTATTCATTCAAATTGAGACTATAGAATATGATAATACAGATAACTTATATTTTGAAGAAGGTAATTTTCAATTAGATTATTATAAAAAATTTATAACTCCATATACTGCTATAATAAATCTTGAAAAAACGGAAGATGAAATTTTAGCTAATATGAAACCAAAATGAAGATATAATATAAAACTTGCAATAAAAAAATGAGTTATTTCTGAAATAGTAGAAAAAACTGAAGAAAATATTAAATCATATTATGATTTAATGCTTGAAACAACTTCTAGAGATAATTTTGCATGAAATAGTTTAGAATATTATAAGACTTTTTTAAATAAGATTAGTAATTCAAAACTTATTTTAGCAAAAAAAGACAGCAAAGTAATTGCGGGGTGAATATTTGTTTTTGATAAAGAAGTTAGTATTTATTATTATTGAGCTAGTAGTTCTGATAAAGAGTATAGAAACTTAATGTCTCCTTATCTTGTTCAATGGGAAGCAATAAAATATGCTAAATCTATAAATTCAAAGATATATGATTTTTTATGAGTTGCAACTCCTTGAGATAAAAATAGTGAACTATCTTGAGTTACGGATTTTAAGAAAAAATTAACAAAAGATATTAAAAAGGTTAGTGATAGTTATATTTTTATAAATAAAAAAGTAAAGTACTTTATTATAAAACTTTTGAGAAAAATAAAAAAAAGAATATAATAGATATGAAAAATATTATAAACTAAAAAAAAAATATGTTTGATAAAATTTTAGTAGCAGGAGGTATATTATTAGGTACGGTATTATTTATTGAAAATATGGTTATTTGATTGTATTGATATCTTTTTTTATATAGATGAGTAAATAATGGTATAGTAATATTAGTTGCAATATTTATAGGAGTAGCTATGTGATACGGATTGAAATGAATTTTTAATAAAAAAGAATACTGAGAGGAGGATGAAGATTTTTATTAATATAATAAAAAAAAGATATATCAAATATTTGATATATCTTTTTTGATTATAATTACCCTGCTACAAAAAGTTTGCTGATAACCCATCAAACAATTGATCAAGCAATAAATATTACAAGCATTCAAATAACAACTTGAACGATAATACTTTTTCATTTTTTTACTTTTTCTTCATCTCAAGAAGCAGTTAATATTTGGAATCAAGCCCATAAGATTACAATAATAGCAATTATTGCAAGATACATAGTAATAGTACTTATCCAGTCTTGTATAACTACATCTGCAGTTCTATTATCACCAACTAAATTTTGATTTATTTGTTCACCACTCATATTCATAGCAGCATTAGTAGCATTATTTAAAGTTAATAAACCAACTCAAGTAAGAGCATATGCAGTATTTTTTATTGTATTTTTCATATGTATTTTTAAAATTAAAATAAAATAACATATCTATTATAATCTAAATCTAAACAAAAAGCAAATTTTTTCTTTATAAAAAATATTTTTTTCTTATAATATTAATAATTAATGAAAAGTTGTATTAATAATCTATAAAATGAATAAAAAAGAGTTAAATATTTTTAGAGAAAAGTATATTAAAGAGCTTAGGCTTTTTTGATTAAAAAATAATGTTCCAAATATAACTGATGAAAATTCTAGGTTTTTGAGGGATTTAATTAAGTTACAAAAAACTAAGAATATGTTAGAAATAGGATCTGCAAATGGGTTCTCTGCTATTCAATTTTGATTAGAGCTTGAAAGTATAACTTGAAAATTAACTACAATAGAATTTTCAGAACCAAGTCAAAAACAAGTTATAGAAAATATAGAAGCTGTCTGATTAGAATCAACTGTAACTTCCATTAGGGCAAATGCATTATTTGAAATACCAAAATTAAAAGATATTTATGATTTTGTTTTTATAGATGCAATGAAAAGAAGGACAAAAGATTTTTTTGATTTAATATATGATAAGGTTGAATTAGGAGGAATAATAGTAGTTGATGATGTTATAAAATTTAAAGAAAAAATGTGAGATTTTTGGGAATATTTAGAGAAAAATGAAATTAGTTATTCTATTCTTCCAATAGATGAAGATGATTGAATTTTGTTTATGATAAAGGAAAAAGAAAACTTAGATTTTAGAGTTAAAAAAGATTATTAGAAAAATTAATAAATAATTATCCCAATCCTGAATAAGGAATTTACAAAATAATTATCCCAATCCTGAATCCTTTCCCTTAAGCCTAAGGGAAAGGGGCTACAAGTTCTAAATATTAAAAAATAAAATAAATTATGTTCCTTCTCCCCTTAGGCTTAAGGGGAGAAAATTATTCGAAGATGTATCCTTTAGGACAAAGAGGAGATAATTATTTACAATCAAAGAGTCACAATTATTTAAATAACACAATTTCAATGAAACAATTTACAATTACAGAAAATGATGCAAATCAAAGATTAGATAAATTTCTTAAAAAATTATTTCCTAGAGCAACTAGATGATTATTATTTAAGTTTAATAGAAAAGATAAAATAAAAGTTAAATTTGATTGATCTGAAGGTAAATTTAAAAAAAGAGATAATGAATACAAACTTCAAATTTGAGATGAAATAAAAATCCATTTAAGTGATAATGATTTTGATGAATTATCTAAAAAAGAAGATGATATAAAAATAATAAATGCTTGAGAAAAATTTAATAAAAAAGATATAGTTTTTGAGGATGGTGATTTACTTGTTATAAATAAAAATCCTTGAATAAATGTTCATCCTTGAGATCATAAAACAACCGAAGGTAATGTTATTGCTATGATTCAAGATTATTTATGAGAAAAACTAAATAGTCTTACTTTTAAACCAAGTCTTATTCATAGAATTGATAGAGATACTTCTTGAATTTTAATGATAGGAAAAACTAAAAATATGTTAACAAGACTTGTTTCAGATTTAAAAGATCATGAAAAAGTTAAAAAAACTTACTATGCAGTAGTTTTATGAAAATTACCAAAGAAAAAGGGAACAATAAAGGATAAATTACTTAGGATAGAAAATGCTCAAAATCAAAATAAAGTTCAAGTTAGTGACCAAGGTCAAACAGCTATCTCTCATTATAAGACTTTAAAAGAGCATATTATGCATTTGAAAGATTGAGTTCAAATTATAACTGAAGTTGAAATACAAATTGAAACTTGAAGAATGCATCAAATAAGAGTTCATATGTCACATATTTGAAATCCAATCTTATGAGATAAAACTTATTGAAATAAAAAATTAAATAGTTTTTTTGAAAGAAATTATGGATTATTAAGGCAAGCATTACATGCTTGGAAAATAGGTTTTTTTCATTATTGAAAAGATAAAACTATGGAACTTGAGGCTAGAATTAAACAGGATATAGTTGAATTTATAAATAAAATTAAAAATTAAATATTAAATATGCAGAATTTATCACCATTTTTATTAACTATTATTTGAAATATAGTTATTGCTATTTGAATAATAGTAGTAGTTTTTATTACAAAGTTTTTGAAAAATAAGGCAACAAAATATTTAGAATATATTACAGCTTTAACTGTTTGATTGTTGCTTTGAATAATTTTTTTAGGATTTATTCCAAAATTAACAACTACTTGAAATTTAGTATGAGAAGAATTAGGAATATTTATATTGATATGATTATTTTTCTTTTATTTTCTGGAACTTTTTATGCATTGGCATCACTGTAAAGATTTATGACATGAATCAGCTTGTAAGTCTCATCATACACATGAGCATAAAAACTGAGTTTTAATGTTTTGATGAACTATTATGCATAATTCTTTTCATTGAATAGTTTTATTTTCAGCATTCTCTGTAGATATTAATTTTTGAATTGCTACAACAGTAGCTGTTTTATTACATTCAATCCCTCAAAATATAGTAAATTATATAATGAATCATAATAATATAAAATATGCCTATTTTGCAAGCTTAGGAGGACTTTTATGAACACTTATTACTTATCCTTTTTCAGAGTTTTTAATATGAAATAAATTCTATATTTTAGCTATCATAACGGGGTGATTATTATATACAGCCTTAGCAGATATTTTTCCAGAATTTAAATGAAAAGGTACAACATTAAAAAAAATTTCATACTTTATATTTATTATATTTTGAATACTAATGTTTTTATGATTTGAAGAGATTAGTCATAATTTAGTATAAATATATAATTAGGCTTATTTGTATCTTTGGGTAATTCTTTAGATACTTTTATTTTTGTATAGAAAATAAAAAAAAGATATCACCTCAGTACTGAAGTGATATCTTTTTAATATTTTTTAAATTCTTATTTTTTTCTTTTTACTTTCTGGTCTTCTATTTTGAGATTTTGGAGCCTGTGCAAAAAGTGGATTTGTATTATTTTGAGGAATACTTTTTTCAATATCATTTATTATTTTTTCTAATTGTTCTTGTTGTTTGTTATCAGAAGAAGTAGGAGTTGATTGTATATTCTTATCTAAATTGAATATTACTTTTGTAATCTTGTATTCTAACTCAGACAATAGGTCTGTAAATTTAGTATATGCTTTTTCTTTGTAAACTACAAGAGGTTGTCTTTGTGCATATCATTCAAAAGCAACTTCTTCTCTTAATTTGCTCATAGAATCAATATGTCTCATCCATAATTCATCTATACTTGATAGTACAACTCTTCTTTCTAAATCATAAAAATCTTCTGGAGAGCTAGCTTTTTCTTTTATTTTTTCAAATTCTTCTAGTGCAATACTTGCAATATAATCAGCAGCTATTTCTGCTGTTTCTATTGCTGAAACATCATCCACTTCTGTTGTTGAATCAATTGCTTCAGTTTCTAAGAAATGGTTAACTTTTTCTATTAATTCTTTTTTATTTATATCAGGAACTTTTGTAAATTCAGATATAACTAATTTTTTAACTTGAGAAACAATCATCTTTTTTACATCTTCTTCTATATTTTCAGAATCAAGAATTTGGTTTCTTTTGTAATATATTATTTCTCTATGTTTATTTATAACATCATCATATTCTAAAACATGTTTTCTTGTGTCAAAGTTATGTCATTCAACTTGTTTTTGAACAGATGTAATTTTATTTGTAAGCATTCTTTGTCCACTTGGAAGAGGTTCATTATCTGGTAGAGAAGCAAAAAATGGAGAATTAAATAAACTAAACATTTTATCTCAACCAAATATTCTCATGATATCATCTCAAGGAGAAACTAAAAACTGAGTAGTTCCAGGATCTCATTGTCTTCAAGCTCTTCATCTTAATTGATTATCAATTCTTCTTGTTTCATGTTTTTCTGTTCAAATAATAAATAATCATCCAAGTTCAGCAACACCTTCTCAAAGCTTTATATCAGTACCTCTTCAAGCCATATTTGTAGCAATTGTAACAGCTCATTTTTGACCAGCTGATCAAACTATTTCTGCTTCTTTTTCATTATGCTTAGCATTTAAAACATTATGTTTTATTTTTGCTTTTGATAAAAGATTACCTAAAAATTCTGACTTATCAACTGAAACAGTTCATACTAAAACAGGTCTACCAGTTTTATTTATTTCTTTGATTAAATTTACAACATATTCAAATTTTCATTTTTCATTTTTGAATAATAAATCTCACCTATCTTCTCTAGAAATAGCTTTATTTGTAGGGATAACAAGAGTTTCAAGTCCATAAACTTTATAAAATTCTTCTTCTTCTGTTTTTGCTGTACCAGTCATTCAACTTAATTTCCAATACATTCTAAAAAAGTTTTGAAATGTTATAGAAGCTAAAGTTCTAGATTCTTGTTTAATTTCTACTCATTCTTTTGCTTCAATTGCTTGATGTAATCAATCAGAATATCTTCTTCATGAAAGTACTCTTCATGTATGTTCATCAACAATATTTACTTCTCCATTGGTTATAATATAATCTTTATCTTTTATAAAAACTCATTCTGCTTTTATTGCATTTTCAATATGATGTAAATCATTATAATGTTCAGAAACATATATATTATCTACTTTTAATAATTTTTCTATTTTTTCAATACCTACTTCGTTTAATGTTGCAGCTTTTTGTTTTTCATCTATTTTATAATCTTCTCAAACTTTTAACATTTTTGATATTGCTGCAAATTTTGCATATTTGCTAGTAGGCTCATTATCAGGAGTAGAAATAATTAAAGGAGTTCTAGCTTCATCAACTAAAATAGAATCAACTTCATCTATTATAGCAAAAAATAATTTACTTTGGGATTTGTCTTCTTTTTTTATAAGCATATTATCTCTAAGATAATCGAATCCTAATTCATTATTTGTAGCATAAACTACATCTTTAGAATAGGCCTCTATTTTCTCTTGTTTTTCTTGATCATGAGTAACAAATCAAACAGAAAGTCATAGAGCATTATATAAAATACCCATTTCCTCAGAATCTCTTTTTGCAAGATAATCATTAACAGTTACAATATGAACAGAATTTCAGGTAAGTGCATTTAAATAAGCAGGAAGTGTTGCTACAAGTGTTTTTCATTCTCAAGTTTTCATTTCAGAAATATTTCATTCATGAATCGATAAACCTCAAAGAAGTTGTACATTGTAGGGAATCATATTCCATTCAATTGTTTTTCAGTCAGATAATTCAAAAGATTTTCAATAAATTAATTTACATGCTATTTTTACTAAGGCAAAAGCATCATATTTTATTTCATTTAAAATATTTTTTATTTTTTGACTATCTTCTTTGTTTTCAAAATTAAGACCTTCAAATTTAGTTTTAAATTCAGCTGTTTTAACTTTTACTCATTCTAAAGTAAATTCTTTAAATAAATCTTCAGATTTTAATATATATTTTAATTCAGACTCATATTGTTTAACTTTTTTTTCACTTTCATCTCCGAATATTGATTTTATTATTGAATTTATCATTTTTGTATTTTAAGTAAGTAATTATATTTTAGTATATGAGATTAATAGAAAAATCAACATTAATTTATTAATACATATATCTTTTATTTAAATTGTGTTCTGAATCAGTTTTTCAATAATAAATTTTTCAAGATTTGATATTATGTAAGTAATACCAATATTCGGTTTTATTATCATTTAGTGTAGCATTTATTGTTTCATAACTAGGATTTCAAATTGGTGTTTTTGGTAATCAAGTCATAGTTCTAGTATTATATTCTGATTTTTCTCATATATATTTTGTAATTACCATCTTACATTCTTCAGATGTTAATTTATGAGGATAGCAAACTGTTATATCTGCTCATATATTCCAACCATTTTGTAGCCTTTTTTTTAAGATTCAAGCTACAGTTGATTTTTCTGAAAGTACTCTTTCTTCTTTCTCAACTATACTAGCTAATTTTACAATATCATAAATAGTATCTTTTTGTAATTTTTTAATATTATCTATTTTTTTTAAATTAGGATGATTTTTTATATTATTGTAAACCTTATTTTCAAAATTATTTAATTGTTTTATTATAAGTTTATTTATTTGAAGAGGATAATTTAGTGAGTATGTATCAGGATATAAATATCCTTCCAAACTAATAAAATCTTCATTTATTATATTTGGAAAAAAATCAGAACCACTAAGTATCTTTATTTTTTCAGAATTTTCTACATAATTTATATAATCTTGTGAATTTATATATCATTTATTTGTTAAATAGTTATCTATATCATAAATATTCCATCATTCTAAAAATGTTATATTGATTTCTTTTAAATTTAAAGGTACTTTTAAATTTTTTATAATATTTTTTATATTTGAATTTTTTTCTATTTTGAAATTTCAAGCTAATAATTTGAAGTCAGAATCATTGTTTTCTAAATATTTTTTTAAAAAATATTTATTTATATCAAGTTGTGAAGCTAAATTATTTAATGTTTCTCATTTTTTTATTTCAATAGTTTTTTCATCAAAAACTATTGTTTTATTTGTAAAATTATTATAGGAATAATAAAAATATGCTATTAATGTAATGATTAATATTAATAATGTTTTAATTATGTTTTTCATAAAAGTGGTGGTAATAAAATTATTTAATTTTCTATATTATATTATATTATATTATATTATATTATATTATATTATATTATATTATATTATATTATATTATATTATATTATATTATATTATATTATATTATATTATATTATATTATAATATTATATTAATATTAAATATTTTTCAATAAAAAATTATTTAATTTTAGAAGGTCTTTTGAAAATAAACTTCTATTATGTGTTTTATAAATTAAAAAAAATTATATAAATACTAAAAATCTTTTGATAAAACACTTTATTTAAATAAAGTGTTTTTATATTTACTAATAAATAATCTTTTTAATAAAATGGATAATAAAGAATTACAAAAATCTTTTGAAGATATTACAGAAGTTTTATCTGAAATTAATGACAAAAAAGAGATTTTTGAGTTTTTAAGAGATTTATTAAGTGAAAAAGAAATTCTTGAGTTTTCGAATAGATTTGAAGTAGCAAGAATGCTTGAAAATAAAACAAGTTATAAAAATATTGAACAAAAAACTTGAGTAAGTTCTACAACAATAGCAAGAATCTCAAAATTTCTTAATTGAGATAATAAGGGGTATAAAAATGCTATTTCTATTTTAAAAGCTGTTTCAGATAAACATCATACTGGCCATCACTTTAAGTAATGGTTGTTTTGTATTGTTTACAAAAACTATTTATTCAAAGTGAATTATATTTACTTTGAATAAATAGTTTTTTATTTTAAAAAAATTAATAAAAAAATTATGAATAATTATAAAAAAATAGATTTATGATATTGAAATTCACTTAGATAATTCTCAAATGTAAATCTAAAGAGTTTTAATAACTCACAATTACCAATTTTGGTATTGCAAAAAAGTTTGAAAGATAAAGTTTTTATAGATATTTTAAAAAATATTTGAATAGAGAATCTTGATTTAATATCTCCAAATTGAAAAACAAATTTTGATAATTCATTTTGAAGAGCAGGTTTTAATATTTTAGAAACAAAAGATTATTGAAATATAGGAATAATATTATGAAAATGAGCAGAATCTACTCAGCAATTTTCATATGTTTCAGACTATTATATGTGATGAACTGATATTTGAGATAAAGTTAGAACAATTTGGTCTGAATATGATGAAATATGAAGAATCCCCTGAAAAGAAGTTTGGTGAATAAAAACAGAAATGTTACTTATTTTATCTAAACAAACTATGGAAGATATTAGAACATTTAAGAAAAATGAAATAAGTGCATTAGCTACAAAATTTAGTCCAATATTAACTAATGAATTATTAAACAATATGCCAAAAGAATTTATAAAACCTGTTGTGATAGAATCTGATTCAAACTCAGAATTAGTTACACAAGTTTTAGACCTTAGATTTAATTCAGTTTGAGCTATAGAAATAGTACAATCTTGAAATTCTTTGGTTGCAACTGAAACTTTTCCAGTATTAAATTGAAAAGTGTATGAACCAAGTAAAAGAAATATTATAACAGATGAATTCAAGTGAGATATTATTACAGAAATAGACCCAAATAGTCAATTGTGATATATTGCAAACAATATTCAAAGAGATGTTGATGTTGGGCTTTATAAAATATGAGGACTTGAAAATAAAAATAAAAAATCATCTGAATTAATAGATGAAATATCTAAACAATTTAAAAATTAATTAAAAAATATGAAAAATATAACAGAATTACAAGAAATAATTTATCCAACAAATGAATTAGTGGTGGCTTATAAGGATACTTTTAATAATTCTGCTTGGGCAGAGTGAGTGAAATGTAAAAATTTATGTTGATTTAAATCAACTTTTGAAAATTCTCCGGATAGTTGTCCAGAGTGTGATTGAATAATAGAAGATTTTTATTCTAATGATGATGTGAAATGATTTATATTTAATGTTTTGGAAAAAAATAATAACAAAGCATTACAAGTAATTAATAAATCAACAGCAAAAGTTGAATGATTTACTTGGTGATGGTGAGATTATTTAAAAAATATTAATGAAGAGAAGTTATGATTAAATAAAGATGATTATAAAAGACTAGAAGAGGAATTAAATAATCTTTGAATTTCTCCTGATAAAATTCAATTTTATTTGTCTGAAATGTGAGTAGTTTTAAAATGAAGATGAAAATGATTGTGAAATATTTTATTTTGAGCTATTCAAGATGATTTAAAAGATAATATTGATTGAATATTAAGAACAAGTAAAAGTTCACCAATGTACTTTATTAGTACAAAAATGTGATATAAAAAAGTTTTTGACTATAATGATACAGATTGAAGAGTTATTTTAGCATCTAAAAATATATAAAAATGATACAAAATATTTGAGAAAAAATATATTTAATAGATTCATGAATTATTTGAAAAACTACAACTATTATGGCTTGAGTACATTGAAATGAATTTATATGAATTAAAGTTTTAGAAAAAGTTTTAGAAAAGATAAAGATTAATTATGGAAAAGTTTACTTTGTAATTGCAAATTTAGAAGCAATAAAAATAGATAAAAGAGAATTTGAAAAAAATATGAATAGGTGTTTTTTAGAAAAAAATGATTGAAAAACTTATGAAGATAAAAGAGCAAAAAAAATTATAAAAGTACTAGAAAAATCAGATTATTTACTTGATTTACATAATACTTTTAGTAAAGAAAATTCTGTAAAATTCTTAATTTCAGAATATAAAGATTTAGGTGATTTATTTGATGTTCCATATGTAATATCTTGATTTGATGAATTGCATCCTTGATGAAGTGATGGTTTTATGAATAATATTTGAAAGAAAGCTGTTTGTTTAGAATCAGGAAGTTTATATGATATATCTTGAGAAAAATGATTAAAAGAATTAGTTGAAAAAAGTATTTATAATTTTTTAAAATTCACTTGAAATATTGACTGAAGAATAGAAAAGTATAAAAATAAAATAAATATAAATTTTGATTATATTTATAAAAATAAAACTAATAACTTTAATTTTTTAAAAAAGTATAAAGATTTTGAAGAAATACAAAAAGGAGAAATTATTGCAATAGATTGAAAAGAAAAAATATTTTCACAATATAATTGATATATTTTATTTGCAAGAAATCCTAATATAATAGGAGAAGAATGTTTTTGTTTAGGAAAAAAATAAAAGAAAAAATAACTTTTGAAAAATAACTTAAAGTTATTATAGTAATTGTACAATTTATATAATAACTTTAAATACTATGACTTATGCAGCTTCATATTTTAGAGCAAATATGTGAGAAATTTTAGATAAAACTAGGTATAATAGGGAATATACTACTATTTGAAGAAGAGGTAAAAAGGAATTTTATATAATTTCTGCTGAATTGTGGGAAGAAAAAAATATTGGAAATAAATTTGAAAATTTTGAAATAGAGCAAGAAGAATTTAGTAAAGATGAATTAAGTTCTCTAGTAAATTCTTCTGAAAGTAAAAAAATGGAAAAATTATTATCTAATATTTTATAAAATGAGAGTTTTTATTTCAGATACATTCAAAAGGAAATATAAAAAAGTAGTTCAAGATAATTTTAGTTTACAATTTTTTGTGAATAAACTAATTGAGTCTAATCAAGTTTGAAAAATATATTTAAAAAGACCATATTGAAAAATAAAATTAAAAATTTGAAATATTCATCTAAGATGAGTTTATAGATATATTGAAAATAAAATAGTAGTAATTCCTGTTTTATTAAATAAAAAATCTGATAAAAAATTATGAAATAATATAATTTGGAAAGATTTTGAAAAAGAAATTTTATTTGAAATGTCTAAAATAAACTTAGATATTGAAAATTGAGATTATGAAATATTAGAATATAAAAGATAACAGAAGAATTCTGAACTGAAAATTTTTCAATCTGACTAGATGTAAAAATAGATTTTTGTAACTCAGAAAAAGATTTATAGAAAAAATATGAAAAATTGAAGAAAGTGAGTTTATGGAAATAAAAAAAAGAATTAAAATATGTTTTAATTCTTGATTATTCTTTCACATAAATGTGAGGAGGATCTAGAAACTTCTAGACTTTGTATATTTATGCTATATATTTATACTTAAAAAAGTCAAATTTATTATTTAAATATAAACTATGTCACAAAATATAACATGTCCATCTTGTAAAACAATTATTGATTTAGATAAACTATCTCAAGAGAAATATAAGTTAAATCTTGAAAAAGAATTTGAAAAAGAAAGGGAGGATATGAGAAAAAAAGCAATTGAATTTGCTAGATCTGAGGCTGAGAAACAAGCTCAAAAAGATTCTAAACAAATGCAAAATTTGAATAATATAATTGAAGAACAAAAGAAAAAACAAGATGAATCAGATAAGCAAGAATTAGAATTAATGAAAAAACAAAGAGAATTAGAAGATAAAGCAAAAAATGCTGAACTTGAAATGAATAAAAAATTGGATGAAGAAAGAAAAAAGATAGAAGAAAATCTATCAAAACAAATACAAGAAAATTCAAAAAAAGAGCTTGATGAAAAATTAGAGAAAATACAAGATGATAATAGAAAAAAAGAACTAGAGATGTTGAAACAACAAGAACAAATGAAAAAAACTATTGATGATCTAAAAAGAAAATCAGAACAAGCAAGTCAACAAATTCAAGGTGATATTGCTGAAGATGATATTAGAGATGCTTTGAAAAGTGCTTTTCCAATAGATCAAATAGATGATGTTCCAACTTGAGTTAAGTGAGCTGATCTTATCCAAAATGTAAAAAATAATATAGGACAACAAACTTGAATAATTGTTTGGGAGTCAAAAAATACAAAAACTTGGACAGATTCTTGGATTATGAAACTAAAAGATGACAAACTAAAAGTTAAATGAAATATAGCAATATTAGTTACTACAACTCTACCAAAAAATATTGTAAGTTTTGGTATGATGGATGATGTTATGGTTTGTTTGCCAAAATATGTAATTCCAGTTGCTTCTATGCTTAGAGAAAAACTTATAGCAGTAGCAAAAACTGAAAAATCTCTTGAATGAAAAGATATAAAAATGGAAATGCTTTATAGATATTTATCTAGTGAAGAATTTTCTAGTAAAATATGAATGATGGTTGATGTTTTTAGTCAATTAAAAATTTGAATTGATTCAGAAAGAAGAGCTATGGAAAAAAATTGGAAAAAAAGAGAAAAAGATTTAGAAAGAGCAACTTATGCTATTACTTGAGTTTATGGTGAACTTGAATCACTTATGGGGCAATCTTTAGCTTGAAGTGAGAAATTGGAATTAGGAGAGTGAACAAAAGAATAAAAATTTGATTTTTATATTTTAAGTTATAAAATAGAATTTCAATTATTTTTAGTATCTAAAACAAATATGTTATGAAAAAAATAATATTATTATTATTAAGTGTTTCTTTATTGTTAGTTTCTTGTGGAGGTAATGATTCTATTAAAGATAATGTAAAAAATCCAGTTGTAGAAATAAAGAATGAAATTAAAGCTGACTTTAAAGATTTATCTGAATATATTGATTCTGAACTTTCAGAAGATAAAATTGAAGAATTAAATAATATATTATCTCAAAGAAAAGAAATACAAACTGAAATTGGTGGATTAATAAAAAAATCTACTTCAGAAACTAAAGATGAAGTATATGCAACAATTGTTGAAAAAAGAGCAACTTGTGCTGGAAGAATTTTACCTTTTGTTTCAGAAGAACAAAAAACTAATTTTTCAGAATATTGTGAAAATGCTAATGCTGTAATAAAAAAAACATTAGATAAATAAAAAGAAATTAGATAATATATAAAAAAGAATCTATTCTTATCCTGAATTCTTTCCTTTATATAAAGGAAATGGGCTACAAAATTAAAAAATATAATTAATTATGTTCCTCCTGCCTTTATGCAAAGGTAGGAAATTATCCGAAGGTGTATCCTTTAGGTCAAGGAAAGAATAGTTTTTTGTTGTAAAAAATTTTTACTTTTACTTAGTTTTATATAAAATAAATGAAATTATATTATTAAAAAATAAACTAAATGGAATATTCTAGAGAAAGCCAAGACAGAATTAAAAAAATTCAAGCATTAAAAGATGCTGATGTGATACCTTATGCAAATAGATTTGAAAATAAACAAGATATTAGTGAAATAAAATTTATTTCAGAAGCTGATACTAAATGAGGACATTTAAGAGATATTGATAATCTTATGGAAGGTTGATGTATTTGAGAATTTAGAACTGCTGGTAGATTAATTACTTACAGAAGCTTTGGAAAATTATCTTTTGGTAAAATATTAGATCATTCTGGAGAAATTCAAGTTTCTTTTGTTAAAGATTTAGTTGAATTTAATACAGGAAGAATAATTTTATGAAAAACTGAAAGTATTGAAATTGATAAAGTTGAAAGAAATCCTTTTAAAATTATTGAAAAATTAGTTGATGTTTGAGATTATATTTGAATAAGTTGAGATTTATTTATTACAAAACATTGAGAATTAACTCTTTTTGTAAAGCAATTTCAAATCTTAGCTAAAGCAGTAAGACCACTTCCAGAAAAATTTCACTGAGTTTCAGACCAAGAAACTATTTACAGACAAAGATATCTTGATTTAATTACAAATCAGGAATCTTATGATAGAATGCTTTTTAGAAGTAAATTTATAAAATCATTGAGAGATTTTTATATCAAAAATAACTTTGTAGAAATTACTACTCCTATTTTATGAAATGCTGCTTCAGGTGCTGCTGCTCAACCTTTTATAGCAAAACATAATGATTTTGGGGAAGATGTTGTTTTGAGAATTGCTCCAGAAGTTTGATTAAAAATGGCTACAGTTTGAAGATTTGAAAGAGTTTTTGAATTTGGTCCAAATTTCAGAAATGAATGATCTGATCCTTCTCATATGCAAGAATTTAATGTTGTTGAACATTATGCTGCTTGGTGGAATTTTGAAGATAATATCAAATTTACAGAAGAAATGTTTGATTATATTTTTACAGAGTTAAAAATAGAAAGAAAAATTGCTGTAAAAGATAAAGAGTGAATTGAAAAAATAGCTGATTTTACAACACCTTTTGAAAGAATTGATTATGTTGAATGAGTAAATAAAGCTAGTGGATTAAATATTTTGGATTATAAAATTTGAGATGAAAAAAAATTAATTTCAGATATAAAAGAAAAATGAATTGAATTTGAAGGAATGGATAAAATGGCAGTGCCAACACTTATTGATTATCTTTACAAAAAAGTTTTAAGACCATCAATAGTTTGACCATCTTTTATTTATAATTATCCAAAATCTCTTCAACCTTTAGCAAGACAAAATGATGAAAATCCAGAAATTGCTGAACAATTTCAATTAGTTATAAATGGTTGGGAAGTAAATAAAGCATATTCTGAACTTGTTGATCCAAAAATTCAAACAGAAAATTTTGATGCTCAATCAGGTGCAATAGAGCTTTGAGATGAAGAAGCTACTCAATGAGATGATTCTTTTGTACTTGCTATGGAATACTGAATGCCTTGTCAATCAGGTTTTGGTATGTGATTTGATAGAATTATTTCTATTTTAACTGGACAAGATAATTTAAGAGATGTTGTATTGTTTCCTTTGATGAAATCAGAAAAGAAAAAATCAGAAAAAGAAATTAAAACTGAAAAATGGAATAAACTTAGAGTTGCTGTTGAAGAATTTGGTTCTGAAAGTGCTATGGAAAAATTAAATAAAGTTTATGGAAAATAATTAAACATACCCCTTAATAAGGGGGGAGAAAACCAGTTACATAAATTAGAGGGATTAATATTTTGGAAAATACATTTTATTATGATTAATTTAAAATAATCCCCCCCCAGACAGACCAAAGGTCTGTCTTACCCCCTTGTTAAGGGGGTTTATATTTTTTAAATTAGAATATTATGGATAATTGATATTGGGATTCTGATTATTTAAAAAATAGATGATTAATTTTTTGATGAAGATATTTACCATATAACCCTGATTTGAATGATAGAGCAAGAGAATTAAGAAAAAAGATGACTCCAGCTGAGAAAAAACTATGGTATCAATACTTAAATAATGTTTTTATCCCCCTTAACAAGGGGGAAGGCAGCTTTAGCTGACAGGGGGATTCAAGAAAACAAAAATTAAAAGTTTTAAGACAAAAAATTATAGATAATTATATTATTGATTTTTATATTCCAGATTTAAAGTTAGTTATTGAGCTTGATTGAGAAATACACAATGATAGAAAGCAGTATGATAAAGTTAGGACTGAAATTTTAAAGTGATATTGATTAAAGGAAATTAGAATTTTAAATTCTAGAATAGAAAATAATTTTAAAGAAATTTGTGAGAAATTAGATAAGATTTTTAATGTTTAATAAAAAATAAGATTGACAATTAATTATTATATATATATATATAATAATTATACTAAAACTATGAAAAAGGAGGCATTATGCCAAAAAAATATATATGTCAGGTCTTAGTGGAGGTTGAAGTAGATTCACCTGAGGAAATAGTAGAAAATTTAACTACTGCTCTTCATGTTGCTTCTGAGAAAATTGCTTGCTGGAATAGAGAAGATTTTGCTAAAACAGGTCATTCTATTTATAAAGAGGCAGGTAATGGAAATATGTTGATATTAAGAAATGCTGATGTTGAAAAAACAGTTTATAATATGCATTTCAAATCTTCCTAATATAATAAGTCTTAGTTTATACTAAGACTTATATACTTAATAAACAAATAAAAAAGATTTGTCAACTAAAAAAACAAGTCTTTTTTTGTTTTTATGATTATATATATGCTATAATTAGATTATGTCAGATAGAGAAATATAAATTTTTTATTAAACTAATTATAGTTGTTTTTTAAATTTGTATTTTTAATTTTTATTATTAAAATAATTGAAAGATTGTAAAATGTTTAAAAATCCTTTTGTTGTATAAATTTGTTATTGAAATTGGTATTTAATTTTTAAAATAATACTTTGGTTAATAAAGAAGAACATAAAGTAAATATAAAAGCTAGAATAGATAGACATTCTAGATGATTACAAGATAATCTTACATTAAAAAATAAAGTTTTATCATTGTTTAAAAAAAGTAGTATTGGTTATAAAATAGTACTTTTTTGTATGATATTTATTATACCTGTTTACCCAATGTTTGCAGGAATAATTTATAGTACAAGTCAGGCAGAATTTTATAGATGATATATTGATGAAGAATCAATATTAGATTCTTATTATGTTGAAAGAGAAGAGGTAATGTGAGCAAATTTATTAGAATGAAATAATGAATTTTTAGCAGATACAAGTATTTTAAATGATTATAGAAACTATGATTGATTAAAAGAAGTTAGAGAATATATAGTTGAACCTTGAGATTCTGTTTCTGTTATATCTTCAAAGTTTAAGGTTACAATGGCTACTGTTTATGAATATAATAATTTCACTAAATATGATACTTTAAAACCTTGAAAATTATTAGAAATTCCAGCTGTTTCATGAATAAGATATAAAGTGAAAAAGGCTGATACAATTTTAGCTATTGCTAAAAAATATAAAATAGATCAAGAAGTAATTATTGAATTTAATGAGTTCTCAGATAATAAAGAACTTAAGATAGGGGAAGAATTATTTTTACCATGAGCTGTAAAAATAATAGAAAGACCAAAATATGTTCCACCTAAAAAGACTTATAGACCAGTAGCTAAAGCATCAACTAAAAAATATACTTGAAGTCAATATACTAATTCGAAATGAGTATATCCTTTAGTTCGGAGGGCTCCATTTTCTTGAGCTCGGTGAAATTGTACTTGGTATGTAGCTTCATATAAAAAAGTTAATTGGAGGTGAAATGCAAATCAATGGATGAGAAATGCAAAAGCTAAGTGAAATAAAGTTGTTTACGGTAGATGATTTGCTCCTAAGCTTTGATCTATTGTAGTTCTGGAATGAAGATGATATAATTTAAGGTATGGTCATGTTGCAATTGTTATGGAAGTTAAAGATTGATATATGATTGTTTCAGATATGAATTATAGAAGACTAAATGAAGTTACTTATAGGAAAATAAATTTAAATAGTGGAAATATTACAGGTTATATTTATGTTGATTAAAAAAAAGAAAAAATGAGTAGAGAAATATTAGAAAAATATAAAATTAGAGCTAAAAAAAAATTATGACAAAATTTTTTAGTTAGTAAGAAAAAAGTAGAAGAAATTGCTACAATTATTCCAGTAGAATGAAAAAATATTATTGAAGTATGACCTTGATATTGAGCATTAACAGAACAAATCTTAAAAAGAAATCCAAAATCTTTAGATTTAGTTGAACTTGATATTGATATGATTACAATCTTGAAGGATAGAATAGAACAAGGTGATTTAGTTCTTTGAAAAACTGAATTTAGAATAAATAGAAAAGATATATTAAAATATATTCCTGAACCTATTTCAGAACAAAAATGAGAATATAAATATGATGTTATTGCAAATATCCCATATTATATAACAAGCCCAATTTTAAGGCATTTCTTATATGGACTAGAAAATAAGCCAGAAAATATGGTTATTTTAATGCAGGAAGATGTTTGAGAAAAAATATTAAAGACAAATAGAAATAAAACTTCTGTATTATCTCTTTTAGTTGATAAAAAATCTGAAGTTACAGGGCAAATATTTGTTTCAAGAGATAATTTTATTCCAGCTCCAAGAGTAGAATCAAGTGTGTTGCTTTTTGAATCACATGATTTATATAATGATATACCAGATGAAAAATTTCTAAAAATAATAAAAGTATGATTTGCTGCTGCTAGAAAAAAATTAACAAAAAATTTAGAAAAAGGATGATTTGATAAAAATAAAGTTTTAGAAATAATAAAAACAATGTGATTTGATGATAATGCTAGAGCAGAAGATTTAAATATAAAGCAATGGTGTGAATTAGTAAGTAGAATATAAAAAAATGTATTTGCAAAAACAATAAAACAAAAAAAGTCTAAAAATATTATTTTTTAGACTTTTTTTTCTAATTCTAATAAATATAACCTTAATCAGTCAAAATTTTTATTATTTATAAAAATCTTAATTTGTTCCTGTTCTACTTTATTATCAGATAATTCTTCTGTACTTTCTCATTCTATTAAATAATATACATCATAATATAAATTTACTATTTTTCATTTTCATAAATTAGATAAAGAATTTCATTTATTATAATAAATCTTTGCATTTTTTGGATTTAATTCAATGGATTTATCATAAAATTCAATAGCTTTTTCATATTTTCATAAATTATATAAAGAATTTCATTTATTATAATAAATATATGCATCTTTTGGATTTAATTCAATGGATTTATCATAAAATTCAATAGCTTTTTCATATTTTCATAAATTATATAAAGAATTTCATTTATTATAATAAATAGATGCATCTTTTGGATTTAATTCAATGGATTTATCATAAAATTCAATAGCTTTTTCATATTTTCATAAATTATATAAAGAATTTCATTTATTATAATATATCTGTGATAATAATATTTTTTCTGTATTTCAAGAATGAAATAATGTTTCAACTTCATTTCATTCTTGATCTTTTTCATTCCATAATCACATTCTGTCTAATATATAATTCTCTCAAATCTTATTTTTAGTACTTCAATATTTAAATATTAGTATATTTGATACTTTAGTAGCATCAAATAAATATTTTTTTCATCAAATATTTATTTCTAAAGCAGAATGTCATGGAATACTTAATCATTTATGCTTAATTCATAATTCTTTTAAAAAAACATGTCAAACTATAGAAAATCAAATACATTGTAATTCTTTGGATTGTTGAATTTTGGATGGTTTTTCTCAGTATCTTTCTTTTGTTAATTGATAAGGAAAATTATTATGTAATTCTCTAATAATAGCATTTGTTGCTTCAATTTCTTTTTTTGCAATTTTTTCTTTATCTCAAGTTTTTCTAACTTCCTCAAGTTCTTTTTTATATTTTTCAACTTGAATTTTATCTCTTAATAATTTTTCTTTTAAATTTAAATAAATATATTTATTTTTTCATATTATTTCTCATTTTTTCTTTTTTAATGTTACTTGTTCAAATAATGTCATAATATTTAATCCAAATCTTAAATTATTTACTCATTGCCTAAAAAATAATTCTTCAAAATGGAAATCAATTTCTGAATCAAGTATTTCTCAAAATTCTTTTTTATCACTGTATTCTAAATTATATTGATTACCATATTTATCTTTTTTACCTAATCTAGTTTTAGTTTTATTTCATCATATTTTCCTAGCTAAACTTATATAATCTCTTTTAAAATCTAATTTTTCTTTTTGTGTTAAAGTTTTTAAAAATTCTTGAATTTCTGAGATATTAGGTAATTTTTCTTCATTAAACATTTTTTTATATAATTCTTCTAATTTAGAATATTCTTCACTATTTTTTAGATTATTTTCTTTTCAAGTTTGTTTATTTTTTTCTTCATAGTCTAAAATACTTTGAATAGCATAAAAAATTTTTGATTTTATTTTTTTTGTTGCACTTATAAATCATAATTCTTTTGAAAATTCTTTATCTAAAATAGAAAAAATAAATATCTTATCATTATTTGTAATACTTTCTGGCAGAAATAATTTAAAATCTTTTCTATCAATAGATTTTTTATTTTTTTCTACCTCACTTTCTGAATATTCAATTTTTTGTAAAATATTTCAAGATAATTTATTATATTCTTCTCTTGAAAGAAATTCAGGTTCAATAAAAGTCAAAGCATCTAAAATTTCTTTAAATACTTTTTGATCTATTTTTTCATCATATCATTTAGTTTCTAAATTTGTCATAAAATGTTTTTAAATAAGTTTTTAAATAAGTTTTTAAAATTTTACCACAATAAATATTTTTTTGCAAAAATTAACCAAAAAAAATTTGTTTTTTTAGCAATATTCATATAATAAAGCCAAAATTTATATAATTAAAAAATAACAAATGTTAAGAACACATAAATGTGATGAATTAAGTGCAAAAAATATTTGAGAAGAAGTTACTTTATCAGGTTGGGTAAGTAATAGGAGAGATCATGGTGGTATTGTATTTATTGATTTAAGAGATAGATATGGTCTAACACAAGTTGTTTTTGATCCAGAAGATAATAAAAATGCTTGGGAAATAGCAGATTCTTGTAGAAGTGAATTTGTAATTAAAGCCACGGGAACAGTTAGATCTAGACCTGAAGGGCAAGCAAATCCAAAAATGAAAACAGGAGAAATTGAAATTATTATAAATAAAGATATGGAGATTTTATCTAAATCTAAAACTCCTCCTTTTGAACTTGATGGGCATGGGGAATTAGCAAATGAAGAAATTAGATATAAACATAGATATATAGATTTAAGAAGACAAAAAGCTCTTGATAATGTTATTTTTAGATCAAAATTTGTTGCTCATACAAAAAACTGGTTTTTAGGAAAAGATTTTTTAGATGTTCAAACTCCTATTTTTACAGCTTCATCTCCAGAAGGTGCTAGAGATTTTGTTATTCCATCAAGATTACATCCAGGTAAATTTTATGCACTACCTCAAGCTCCACAACAA
>Ga0256827_10000077_pt1 | contig 50385 bp, 88 predicted proteins | sample CV84metaG_FD_185977 | JGI IMG/M metagenome (GOLD analysis project Ga0256827, IMG submission 185977) | Hydrothermal vent microbial communities from East Pacific Rise, Pacific Ocean - CV84 | ecosystem: Environmental > Aquatic > Marine > Hydrothermal vents | place: Pacific Ocean: East Pacific Rise... | reverse complement strand
TATCTTTTAAAATTATACAAAAAGGCTTCAGTCAAAAAGCCTAACGATACAAAATTGTATCAATGCGACGTTAAGGATTTATCTAAGACAGTCGCAAGCTTCGTCCTTTAGGGCGGAGTATTTGACTTGTTAAAAACTGAATAAACCCTTTATCATAAGGGCAAACACAAACAATATCTGTCGTTATATCCATAACAGCTTCAAAAACTTCTTTAGGAATAGTATTACCATATATGTTAAAATTTTTACCTTTTTTATCTAAATAAAATTTTTTAAAATTCATTTTTAACTATCTCATATCTATTGGTTGCAACATAACTATCATCTTCGATAAATGTAAAAGCAAATCCTTCAATTTTTGGGTGTTTAATAATATCTTTGATTGTGTTTATTCGGAATTGTGATTTAAAAGGGTTTTTCGTCTTTTTTTTGACTTTTTTTCCAATATATTTTCTAAAAGGATGAATATTTTCCATTACTCAACTTCTACATTAACTTGAAAATAAGTATTAAAAAAATCATTAACTACTTGGGTTTCTGCTGGATAAAAATCTTCAACAGGGGAAAAAATTATTTTTATCATAGCTATCATCTGAAAAAATAGGTGTACAAAGTAGTTCTCCATCGTTAGATAACTTAAATGCATTTCCACAACTGTGCAAAACTAATATAGAGTTTTTATTTTTCATAATAAACCTTTTTTTAAATTTAGTTATTATATAACTAAATCCATTATATATTGCTTAATGTACAGGAATTCAGTGATAAATTAGTTAATTAATGTAATAGGGATTTTATTTAAAATAAACGTATTATCTTTATTAAAAATTAAAGAATAAAGTTCTTCTCTAACACGCATAGCAACATATTCTAGGTCATCATATTCTATACTTATTTCTTTTGCAAATGGAGTACTATCCGTAACCATAAATTCACTCATACTAGCATACGCTTGTTCTATACCTGGTAAATCTTTAGTGTTGTTTTTATAATCTGGGTCTATGTTGACGAAAGTAATTAAAGAATCTATATTTTTATAACATATATATTGTTTCCCTGGTGTATTCGCTATGATTTTATTTTCTGAAATGTGTCTTGTTATATCTTTATCTGTTAACATATTAAATCCTTTATTTTTATAGTATATTATATAATAAAAAGTCTTAAAAAAGGTTTAAGATTAAATTATATTTAAAGCTATATTAAGTTTAATGTGTGGTATACTATAAAAAAAAGGAGAAATAATATGTCGATAAAATTAGGAAAAGTAAGCTATGATAAAGCTTTTAAATCAGATAATGAAGAAGTATATATAATAGAATATGTATCAGAGGGAAGTGTTGATAATTGAAATACTTTATTATCTCAAACAATATTTAAGGCGCTTAAAGAAATTCCCTTTAGTGATTTAATCACGAGTATTGCACAGAATGCAATTGTAGTTCCAATGTCACAACCAGCTGTGTCAACCGTAAAAACAGAGGATGGAAAAGAAAAATATTTTTTATCTATGCAACTTGTTAATCCAGAAAATCATAGAGAGATAGAAGTTACTTACCAGATGTGGTCACGTAATGAAAATGGATATCCAATTAATAATCAATTTGCTTACAAATTAAATTTAGATATGGAAAATATGCATGAATATATGAAAGAAAATTTTAATGATGAATGGTTAGAGAATGAACTTTTTCCGTTATTAGAAATATTACAGATAGAAAAATAGAAAAGCGTGACGGAAAGCCCCGTCACATAAAGGATTTTTAAGCAGCGGCTTGTGCAGCGGCTTTTTCTTTTTCATTATTGATAAGCGTAATGAATGCTGGTGACCCCTCTGATAGCTGCCAAGTTTTTGTAGCGCGATTATATTTTAAAATATCTTTGTCTCGAAGAAGTTTAAAAGGTTTGTTTGCGATACCGCGAACATCTCCAGCTGGTTCTTTACCATTTACCAGGGTAAGAATTTCTCTTTTTGTTAGTAACGTTGTATCATCTTCAAATATCATTACGTATTGAACATATTTTTTAAGTGACCCGTCTTTATTTACAGGTTTAGAAAAATCATATTGAGAAGAAGCAGCTACTGCAGTATTTGTTGGGTTAGTTTGTGTTGTTGTTTGTGTCATGTTAGAGCCTTTTTTTTAAGTTAAATTTATTTATATATATTTTAGTGTTGAAGAATTAAAAGATTAGAAGCAAAATTCGTAATCTTCATCATCAAAATCCATTTCCATTTCTAATTCAATTGCGAAAATCAAATCAGAAGACACACTTGTAAATTCAAAAGCAAATGCTGTTTCAATATCTCTCATAGAAGTGGCGATTTCTTTTAGAGTATCTAAACTATTAAAAGAAATTTGTTTAAAAACTTCTTTGTCAAGTTCTTTTTTACAAACATTGTTTAGTAGTTCTAGACTGCCAGATATTTGAAGACCAGCTTCTTCATCTTTAAATCTTTGAACGTCACTAACAATTGCTTCCGCCGTATGCTTTTGAATAGAAAAATGTAACATATTTTAGTCCTTTTTATCTTTTGTAAGTATATTATATCAACATACTGCTTAAATAATCCTTAAAGATTACTCAAATGATGAAGAAAGTTCACAGCATTCTGCTGGAAACGTTCCAAATACCCCTTTAATGCGAATATCACCATCTTCATCTATTTCTTCTAAGAAAAAACTATCACCAGCAACTTTTGTATAATGCTCTATTGAAATATCGCATTCAGAAAAATGTAAAGTAGTATCTAAATCTTTTAAAGAACCATTTTCTTTAATATCCCAATGTTCCGCAATATTGATTGCATCTTCAATCGAAACAAAAGAAGCTATAATTCTATCTGCATATTCTGTAACAGTTTCATCAAAAGTTTCAATAGTTCTAATTGCCTCAAAAATAGTAGAACATTGTAAATTTAATTCATGCGCTTCTTCTGGGTTGGCTTCTATTCTGTGTTTTGCGTATTCTATTACTCGCTCAGAAGAAGCAATCTCTGGTGCTATATCATTTAAAGTTATAATGTATTTTTTCATATTAAAAGTCCTTAATAAATTGTTTTCTTTTTGTTAAGTATATTATATACTAATTAGTCTTACAGACTGCTTAAATTAAAATAAGTAACACATTATTTTAAAGTAGAAAAGTCATTTTTATTTACTAGTCTTTTTCCCGTAGGTGTGTCTATCTCTATCATATATTGAATATAAGGAATTTGGGTTACTTTGTATTGTTTCATCAGCTCTAAATCTGGTTCTGCTTGTGGCGTATCATATATTATATAGTCATTTACTTGAACATTCTTCATATTGTAATCCTTTTATATTTTTATTTCTTCATATATAGTAGTTAAATCATCTATCATTTTTTTAAGTTCTTCTTTTGTTAAATGTTTTTCTTCTTCAAAATTTTCTTCAAATCCCTCAGTCTCAACCGATAATTTAATTTCTCCGATAGCAGTTACATACACTTCTATATCAAATTTATTTTTTTTAGATATATACATAGTTCTATTTGTTGTATTTGTGTAACTCATATTTTAAATCCTTTATAAGTTTGAATAGATATGTTTAAATTCTACTAAGTAATCTTCATCTAAAGAAATAACGTTAAATTCATCTTCAAGAACAAAGAGAGGGTTATGAGAAATAATCCATATTTGAATATTATTTATATTTTTCAAAGTTTCTTTAAATTTATATAATTCAACAGCGTCCATAGAAATTTCAGGTTCATCTAAGAATATAATACGATTATCCTTTTTAGCTAATACTTTAAAATCTAACAACATTTCTTTTGTTTCTTGACCTGAACTTAAATGAATCCTTTTATATCCTTCAATAATAGAATAATTATATTGTTCACTATCAAATGGATTAGCACTATTTAATAAAGCTTTGCCATTAACTTCGTAAGGAGACATGAAATACATTTCTGATGGATTATCTATAAAAGATTGTGTAAAGTTTAATTTAATGCCATTAACTGGGGTTTTAAATAGTGTATCTTTAATACTTTGAAATATAGTGCTTTTTCCATAACCATTAGGCGCTGCAATAACGTTAATATTCTTACCTTTGATAGTTAGAGGTAACTTTTTAATTCTATCTTTAAACTCGAAATCTTTATTTATTTTAATGCTTGTAATCATTTTAATTCTCTTATTTATTTTTTTATTAAAAATATTATACTAAATACCTTCTTATATATTGCTGAAATTATATATAATATTAAATTAAGAAATGTTAAGATAGTATATAAAAAGAAAACTTCAATAGAAAAGGAATTATATGTTTAAAAAAGAAATAGGTGTAGGTGTTAGAGATACAAAAAAACAAATAACTGGTGAAATATGTGCGATAGTATCTAGTGAAGTTATAAGAGTGGAATATAAACGTTATAAAGGTGATATTGAGCCATTTTATATAACATATAATTTAGAAGAACAAAAAGAATTGGTAGCTACATATAATGGCGATAATAAATATAAAAACCTTTTAGGGAATCCAAATAAGATGCATGAATACGGAATGACTTTAGGGGAATTAAAAGCAAAACTAGCTTGTAGTAAATTACCAGATAATGCTTATGTTTTGATTGAAAGAGAAGGGAGTGAAATAATATTAGATAAAGGAACGCCAGAGGAAAGTGAATATACAAAAACTTGGTCTGCGATAAATTTTAACAAAGATGGATATTTTGCAATAGTGTATAACTATTAAGATAATGATATTTTAAAGATAAACTTCAGAAGTATAAATTTTAATCATTAAGTTATTCAAATGCATACTAGAATATTCTTCGCTCAATTCTTTATATAAAAGTTTTGCGTTTGGAATAGTGTCTGCCCATACTTTGATACATTGTTCACATTCTGAGGGTTCTGTATCTAAATCTTGGATATTTAGGTGTGCAGCCACTCTATCAAGGTAATCATATATACATTCTGATTGTTCTGACCATCCGTTGCTTTTAATTAGTAATTTTTTCATATTATAAGTCCTTAATAGTTATTTTTTTATAAGTATATTATATCAAGTTTAGTCTTGCATACTGCTTAATTTATTAATATGTCTCGTAAGAGTAGTCTGATTCATGTGAAGAATTCCAACCTAAAATCTTATGGTCTAGCCCAATTGGAACAAGTTCCAGTTGAAGATAATATATCTCCATATTATACTTCGCAAGAATGTGCAAAATGCACATACATTAACGAAGATAATAGAAAAGGTAATAAATTTAAATGTTTAAAGTGTAATAACCAAGAACATGCTGATATAAATGCTGGTCAAGTGATAGAAAAAAGAAGTTATATCCAACCAGATATAAAAATATTTAAAACAAAACCAAAAGATTTCATCTCTAGTTATCTTTTAAAATTATACAAAAAGGCTTCAGTCAAAAATCCTAACGATACAAAATTGTATCAATGCGACGTTAAGGATTTATCTAAGACAGTCGCAAGCTTCGTCCTTTAGGGCGGAGTATTTGACAATTACACCTGGATATTCTATAAAAAAGAGCTGATAAATAAATATATTATTAAAGCAAAAGTGATAATTTTAGGTAAAGTAATGATATAAATCCTTATTTAATAGTCTAAAAAAGAATAAGAAAAAGACTCTGTTCCATTTTGCTTCCCAGCAAATTTAGGGTATTTTAAAGATTTTGTATAAATTTTTTTACCAAATCCAATAATACTAGAACATAAATCATCTAATCCATCATCACCTTTGTCGATAACATCAGAATAACTTAATTCTTGTTTTTTTAATTGTTCATCAATAGCTATTTTTAACTCTTTTTTAAGTGTTTGAAATTTATCATCAATCGCAAGCATGTAACCTTTGTCTCCAAATTTTCCACTTTTAATTTCTTCTTGAATTCTATTGTAATTAAAGTCAGTTGACCATTTCATATCTTCAATAATTTTCCAAAAATCTTTATCTGTTAATTTTTTTGCTTGTTTCATTAAAATAAAATTTTTAATTCCATCTTTATTATATTCTGTATTTGTTCGCCATAATAAATCTTCTAGCATAATATCACTAACGATGTTTTCTCCAAAATTATAATCTCTAACCATTAGTGTAATTTTTTTGTCACTATTAAAACTACCTTGATTTAAATCTCTTTTTAAAACTTTAGCTTCTTCTAGAGTTTCTGTATATAATGTAATAGTTTTTGTTTCTGAGTCGAAGCGTTGTATTTTAGTTTCATATTGTAATTTAATCATTTATAAGCCTTTTTTTTATAAGTATATTATACTGAACAACTGCTTTAAGTAAGCTTAAAAATTATTGTAAGTGTAGTGCGCCAATAGTAAATAAATCCCAACCGCCAAAATGAAATAAAAAGTAAGAAATTGAGATAAGTGTAAGTATAGATATCGCCATTATGTAATCTGTTGTAATTTTTATAAAGTTTTTCATAAAAACCTTTCTTTTAATATTATATATTATATCAGTATTTAACTTACATACTGCTTAAAAGAATTAACCTATAACAGCTAATAATTTTTCTTTTAATATAGCAGGTGTAAAAGGTTTTACAATATAATTATTAACACCGGCTTTTAATGCTGTTATAACTTCTACTTTACCACCTTCTGTTGTTACCATAACAATAGGTATATCTGCGTTTTCTTTTCTTACTAATTTAACGAATTCTAAACCATTCATATTAGGCATATTCCAGTCTGTAATGATTAAATCTATACCGGGGTTAGCTTTATATTGTTCAAAACCTTCAATACCGTCTGCGCCTTCTAATAAGTCTTTGTAACCTATCCTAGTTAATGTATTTTTAATAATTCTTCTCATAGTAGAACTATCATCAACTACTAATATTTTCATATATATTCCTTGATATTTTAACGACATTATAGCAAAGAAATATAGATAAAATTAAATTATTTTAAATTTGTTGTATTTTTTTGCTATTTGTTAGTGAAGGTATTTATTATATTATTGTACTTTTTTTTTGAAAACTTGGGAAAAGTCAAATGTTAGATATAATAAACTTCTGCCATATAAATCTTTTTTATATGAACTCGTAACTTTTGCTTTGAATATAATATAAGTAAGTATTAAGAATATAATGGTAAAAACTATTAAAAATATTAAAGTCATATTTGGTGATAAATTAAAAATCATAAAGTTCCTTTATTTGTAGTAATATTATATCAAGAATTCTCTTACAAGTTGCTTAATAAATATTAAGCAACATCATCTTCATAGCCATGGATAGAATTATTAATTTCTTTAACCGTTTCTACTAAATCAGAATAATCTGTTTTATATGCACCAAAAGTTCTACCATCACTATCAAAACCATAATATGTAGTGTCACGTTCAAATTGAATAGAAGGATATCCGCCATGTTCAAATGTATATAATTGAACAACACTATATCCTGGAAATTCTTCTTCAATTAACTCAATGTGATTTTCTGTGCTATTCGCTATCATAGAAGTTCTAAGAACTGTTTCGGAAAAGTCTTTATCTGTAAGGTCATATCCAAATTCTTCAAGTTTAGCAGAAAAAATTAAGGTATCGCTTTTAGAAGCATCAACCTGTTTAATTTGTTTTTCATAACTATCATACATAAAATCGAAAAAATAACCATTATATTGTTCATCGTAAGAGATATAAACTTTTGCATTAAAAGTTTCTTTAAAAAATCTTTTAATATAAGCTGCAACACTTCTTTTTTTACAATGTTTTGTTGTCTCAATATATACAGAAGCTTCGTATGAATTAAAATCATCTACGATTGCAGTAATGATTTCTTCGTTAGAAGTAAGTTTATTAAGTTCTATTTCGAGTGTATTGATATTCATAATTAAACCTTTTGTTTTTTTATATAGTATATTATATCTATATACTGCTTAATATATACTTAATTATATTATTTAGAACACTCTTTTGCGTTTAATTCAATAAGTGTAGAACTAGAAGAATTTGCATAATCATTTGGAGAATAAGAATGTGTAATTAACATTTTTGAACTTCCAACACAAACTACAATAGCCTTAACATTTGAAAATTTTGTATGTGAAATTTGTTTTTCTGATAATTTAACTATTTGGTTATTAGCCATAGCTAAAGTTGTGATAAGTGTTATTAAAAGTATTTTTTTCATATTTATAAATCCTTAATTTTTATATTTATTAAAATTTGTAATAAAGATAAGATATTATTTCTTATCTTTAAACTTGAAAAATTATTACATAGAGCAAGAAGCTTCTACACCAGAAATAATAGTATTGCTTCCAGCAACCATAACTCCAGATACAGCATAACCTTTTTTTACCATACATAACCATTGTTCATATGTAGCAGTCGCGTAAGCACCAGCATTTGCATTATTATCAGCTAACCATTGGGCTAATTTTTCGGGTTCCGAAGATAAAAAAGCTGGACTCATACTAGTTCCTTCTGAAACATTCTCATATAACATAATATGTGTTTTTTCAGCATCAGTCCAATTTGGCATATAACGACTTTCATCAAATTCTTCACTAATACCTTGGTAAGCACAATAGTCTTCAAAATTTGTAAAATCTTCTTCATAATAAGGATTTTTAACTGGAACAAAATTTTCTTTTTCATATTCGTAGTTTTCTAATGCACTTAATTTGTCAGTTTCTAATTCTGAACCTTCGTACATAGGAATTTTTCTTCCGTTTTCATCTAATGGATGTTTCCAATTTTCTGCTACTAATCTAACTTCTCTACCCATATCAAATCCTTTTATTTTTATGAATAGATTATATCATTAAGCAGCTTATAAGTTGCTTAGGAACTGTTTAAAATATAGATAAATCATATTTAAGATTAAAAAAATAAATATTGCGTTATAATCTAATCATAAAGATAATTTGGAAATAATGTGTCGCTAAATTATTTATAAAAAGGACAATGAAATGAAAAACACTACACTAAAAACAAAACTCACATGCTGTATACAAAATCAAGACAATCAAATATTAATAAAAGAATTAGGTTATCAAAACTTTGATAAGGGTATGAACACTCTAAATAAATTTATAGAAACTAAAGACATCTACGAGTGGCTTAATAATGCTCATTATGACTTAGTTAATAGTTCTGAAGGTCTTTTGTCGAAGTTATGTTTATATTTCGATTTAATCAATGATAACACTATATTAGAGATAGAAGATGCAAAGAAAAAGATTAAATTTTTAAATGAATTCAATAAATCTGAATTTTCAATAACAATTCAAACTAAATGGATAAGAACTAATGAATCTATAACAATGTTGTCTATCGCCGGGAGTAGTCTTAAATCTATAAGAATAGATAAAGAAAAATTATATGGATTAACAGAAGAGCAAGAATTAGAATTTGTAAAATCAACTCTAAAAGAACATTATAAGAAGCATGAAGGTAAAATAACTATATTTGGTAATATTGAATATTATAAATATACTAGTAATTTTGGAAAAATTTATAGACTTAAAATAACAGAACCTGGTTTAGTGGTAATGTTAAGCAAAACTTCTATAACTAATGATTTTTATTTTAAAATAATAGAAAATTATAAATATTATGTAGAAGAAGTATTTAAAATAGATAAAGAATATATAAATAAGAAAATAGATTTAATTATAGAAGATAAAATAACATTGTATGAGTTTGTGTGCAGTGTGTATAAAGAATATATAAAAACTATACCAGGTTATAATGAATATACAAACGAAAAGAAGAAACTAATGGTAAAAAGTTTTGTATTAAAATTTCAAAAACCATTTGAATATAGTTTTGGATTTATTTTTGTGAATATGAAGAGTAATTTATTAAAAATAGTAAGTTAGATTTTTATTAATTGGAGGAAATAAACTAACAAATAATAGTTAGTTTATTTTGGAGTTAAGCGTTAATAGCTTCTTCATATTCTTCTTTTGTAGCAACATTAATTATAAAGTCACCACACCAATCAGAACCAGTTCTATGAATAATATAAATCATTTTTCTTTTGCGATGCGCATCAGTATGTAAAGAATATTCTACACCATTATTGATTTTACGATTTTTTCTTGAATATTCTTCGCATAATTTAATAGCATCAGCTTCATGAATAAATTCTACACCATTTAAATGTTGGATTATATCTTGTAATTTCATTTTCGGTCCTTATTTGTTTTATAGATATATTATATCAAAAAACGCCTTACAGTCTGCTTAATAATAGTAATATTTAATATAAGATATTATCTTACATTAAAGTTTTTAATAACAGAACCTTTTGGAATATGTAACTCATAGTTGAAATGGTAATTATTTTCGCAACCATTAAAATTAGACCATACAATTATATTATAAAAAGTAGATTTTTCACTATCGCATACTTCATAAGAATAATAAGAACTATTCACTGTTGTATCTTCTACAATAATAGTGTTTTGAGGGATATTATGTTCTACATAAGAATTACTATTTACAACTGTCATAACAGTATAAACTCTTTCTGAATTAACTGTGCCACTGCCTATAAGAAATTCACCTTCGATTGTATTACTTCTATTGGTAGAAACAACGGGAATTTTTACAGTTTGAAATACATTTACTTGTGTAGTTTTACGAACTATCATAGTCATAAAAACCATACTGGCGATAAAAGCTGTAAGAACCATTGTATTCATAAAAATTCGGTCCCCTCTCTCATAATTTGAATAATAATTTGAACTATCTTCTAATTTTTTCTTTCTAGAAAAATTCCAATTAAAAACGTATAAAATAACTGTTAGTAGTAATAAATTTGCAATCATGTGATTCCTTTTGTTTTGTAGGTATTATTTAATTTTATATTGTAAATCCTTTTGTTTTTTTGTAAGTATATTGTATCAATATACTGCTTAATGGTAGCTTAAAAGCTACTTTTTTTTTATATTTAAAGTAGATTAAATATAATCTACTTCATCTAGCATTTTTTTGATAATTGTGATATCAGTGTCTTCGGTAAGTTGAATAACAACATTAGCAATATTCCATTCAACTTCTTCTTCGCACTCTGGGTCATTAAAACATTCATCACATAAAATATCAAGTTGAATATCTAACATTTTATAGTTTTCAGTAATTTTATCGAATTTACTTTCAAATCTTTCAGCATCTTGGCTATCGCCTAAATCATAAGTTAATTCAATATATTCTGTTGTGATTTCATTAACACTATTTGAGTCTAAGATTTGTTTGATTTCTGTAATTGATTTCATTGGTAAGTCCTTTGTTTTTATATATATATTATATCAAAAGTAGTCTTATAGACTGCTTAATTCACTTAAACTATTTTAAATTTTTCTAAATCTTCAATAGAATATTCTATCAATTTCATATTATCTTTAAATTCTAAAAAAATAGCGTCTGTTGAGTTCATAATTTGAAAAGAATCCAAGATTATGTCAGGGTATAACTTTTCAAAATCTATTAGGGCACCTACTTCTTTTTCTTCTGATTTTAAAGAAATAGTAATTTCCTCAGATTTAAGTGAATACCCGAGAAGTTTATTTTTCTGAAATATAAGATTGTATTTGTTCATTTTTAAATCCTTTTCTGTTTTAATAATTTTGTATTCTATCTATATCTGATAAAATATTAGAAATGTCTTTATTTGATAATGATTTTTTAATTTTGCTAGTATCAAAACTATCAATTCTTATTTTAAAACCAGGTTTGAGTTTAGGTTCAAATTGTTTTTTTAATTGTTTTAATTGTGTTAAGCCAAATGAAGTGCTTAATAAGGAATCTTCACCTTTATTGGTAATAATTAATTCATGATATTTCATATTTAAACCTTTTTGTTTTTATGTATATATTATATCTGATAGCACCTTATAGACTGCTTAATAACATAATTACATTTAATACAAGAAAATAAATATATATTTATAATAAATATAAAAATAGGATATATAAAACATGGTTACAGAAGAAATAGAATATTTTGAATTACTAGAGAAAATAGAAATAATAAATGAAAATAAAAGAAAAAAAGAACATATTAACATAAGTAAAGTTATACACGTATTTAATGTAGATAATTATGAAACTAATACAGATTTAGATAACAAATCAATAGAAGGATATAAGCTTCAATATGAAAAATTAGTTTATATGATAAAAAATTATAATATTACCAAAGAACTTAATCCTGAGATACCTATGTTAATGAAAAAGTTGCATACTTTTTTAGAAAAAAACACCATAAATAAAAAAGAAAATTTAACAATAGAAATAAAAGAAATGTTATTTGATAAAGGTTTAAATTTTTCTGAAATGCAAGAAGTATTAAAAGAGGTAAGTGTAGGTGTTGCGGCACGTATGGAAATAGAAGAAAATACCGTCTTAACGACACAGGTAGAAGATATATGGGCAAAGTTTAATAAGTATCAGTCTAACGTAGAAATAACACGTCATAACCTACCTATGTGGATTTTAAATATCAATTATAATGATATGTTTGATAATTTATTATTAGAAGAAAAAGAAAAAGAGGCATTTGAAAAAGAACTTAAATATATATTAAGCAAATATTCATTTTCTTTTGCTTCAACTATACACGATGGTAAAAAAACATTATTGTTTGATAGTAAAAAATCTTTTAAACAATGTATTGAATTTATACATTCACGTGCCTTTGTATCTATGATAAACCAAGATTTAAAATTAGGTATAAGAATAAGAGAGAAAAACTTTTCTATAAAAGTGGCAAAAATAAATAAATCTGATACAGTAGAAGAAATAGTAAATAAAATGAATGAAACATATTTGAAGTTAAATAGTTTTGAAGAATATGATGAAGATGAATTAATGGACGCTATAAAAGAAGAATTTGATTTTATTAAAAAACATACTAAAAAAGAAGACACGAAATCATTTATGGTAAAAGTTTATGAGATAGTAGAAAAAATAACAAGTAAATATAAAGCTTATATAGATGAGAATGATAAAGTAATAGAAGAAAAGAAACCTACTATAAAATAAATTATTATGATATTAAGCTATTTTTCATTTTATAAATTATATTATAAAAAATAAAGGGAAAAATATGTGCAATAAAGAATTTGATAATATACTTAAAGATAAACCTTCTGTTCCTTGGGATAAGGAATTTATTTTAAATGACCCACTAAATACAAAAAAAGAAATTACTCATGAAAGATACAAAAAAATATGCGATTTAATAAATAGAGATATAAAAAGATTTGAAGATTTAAAAGTGATTATTAATAATTATAATAATCTTTGTGTGTTTTGTAAATTATGGAAAGAATTATTGGTTTATAACTGGCAAGATATGCAAAAAATAATTTTAGGTAGAAATGAATTTTCACATGAATTGCGTGTATCTTCTCCAATGATAAAGTTATTAACAGAAAAAGAACGAAAAATAATTAAAGGAAGGAAACCTACTATAAAGTAGGCTTTGAAAAATTAAACTATTTTGAATAACTTACTAACAGTTTCACGGATACTTGGTGAATAAGATTGTGTAGAAACTTTAATAATTCCTTTAATCTTAGAAGTTAAATTAGAAATATTTCTTTCTTCTCTTCTATCAACACTTTGAAGTGTTTCAACAGTTTTTTTAGCTTTAGCAGTTTTGCTATCCACTTTATTAATTGCTTCTTTGAAAGCTTTTTGTGCTTTTAAAAATGCTTTTTCTTTTTTTGCATATTCTACTTCTGCTTTTGTTTTAGCTTCAATGACATCAAATTCTTCAAGTGCTAAATATAATTCAGCTTGATTAGTTTTTTTAAGATGTTTTTTAGAACTAATTTGTTTTTTGATTATAGAAACTTCTTCTGTAATCTTTTGTTTAATTTGTTTAGAAACTTCTTCAATAGAACTTTCTGGTGTATTAATTCCAAAAGTATTATCAATAGTGCTTAATAAAGATTTGCCTGAAAGTTTTTCCATACTAGATAAAACTTTTAAAACACTGTTTAAAGATTTAATCTTAGCTTTAAAACCTTCAAATGAAGTAACTACACTAACTAAGTCTTCATTATGCTTAATAGATACTGTAATGAGCGTTTTAGTAGTATCAGAAGTAATACCATTGAATGAAAAAGCAAAAGAATCTTTCTCATTAATTTTATAAATTTTAATAAAATCACTTTTAACACCTTTTGAACTACCACCATAACCAGATTCACCACCATAAGGATTATATTTAGGAGCAGATTTAGATAGATTAAACTCACTAGCAATGTTACCAATATTTATTTCAAATGTTTTGAAGTGTGATTTAAGTCTTGCCATAGGAGTAATTTGTTTCATAGTTTAAAGCCTTTTAAATTGTTTAGGAAAAGGACTTAACCTTTTCTCTTTCTGTATATATATTATATCTAATTAAATCTTATAGACTGCTGAATAATGGTAGTTTTTTTTGAAGAAGTATTGAATTGATTGTATTTGAAAAATTATTAAAGAGAATATTCTTTAATAATTTCATTGTTTTCAGCAATAATATAAACTTGTTTAATTTGAGTAGTTTTCATTTCTTTTAAACAGTTATCACAACAATATGTATGACCAGTTAAATATAAAGTGCTTCCAATTAAATCAACGTTTTGTTTAATTGCATTTGCAATAGCATCAACTTCTGCATGACTACCTTGATTACAAACTTCTTTACATAAATGATAACCTTCACCAGTTTTCATATTTTGTTCTACTCTAGGACAAACAGCAACATAATTATTAGTTTTATTCATACCATACACTTTTTCATCTTTAACAGATACAATCATTGCCTGAACAGATTGTTTAATACAAGTATGAAAACCGTGATTAGCAGTAAGTGTGTTTTGTGTAATGAAATCATATAATCTTTTTGTTTTTAGCATTTTATAAGTCCTTTGTTTTTGTATATATATTATAGCAGTTTATTACTTAAAGATGGTTTAAAATAAACCGTCATTACTTTTAACAAAACTATAAAAATCTTCGTGTGCTTCTCTTTTATGGTCAACAAAATTTTGTGCTTCTTCTATTGTATTAAAATCAACAAACATAAATTGTTCGTCTTCTTCAAAAGGATTTTTTACAATACAAAATAAACCATTTCCATCTTTAACGATATGTAAATCTTTTGCTGTGTAATTTTCAATTCTTTTAACATATGTTAAATCAGTTCTATTAGCTACTAGTGAAAGCATTTCATATATTCTTTCAGTTTGAAGAGATATATTATCTAAACGACCAAATTCTGTGATAATGTCTGTAAGTAGATTTTTAGTTTCTTGAATATTTTTCATAGTTTGAAGCCTTTTTTATTTTTTAAAGAAGAACTTAATCCTCTTTCTTTTTGTATATATATTGTACCAAAAAGTGCCTTATAAACTGCTTAGAAAATAAAAGATATTATAGATATTATAGTAATGCTTAATGCACCTAAAAACCATAAAGTTTGTGTAGTAATAATAAAACAATTATTGTGTTGAATTAAAAAAGTAGTTTCTGCTTGATTGTCTTTTTTTATTTTGAAGAATTTTTCAATATAAAATAAAGTTAGTTTTAAAAGATATTAGGCTTTTGTTGCGTTTCTATCTAAGATACTTTTTTCTAATTTCACAATTTCTGCTTTTTTACTTGCAAGAAATTCTTGTTTTTCAATTAAAATATCTTTAATTTTATTACAATGACATCTTAATGGCGCACAATAACAGCCTAATTTTACAATACCATTTTCACGACCAGTTTTCCAACATAGATTTAATTGAAGTTTAATTTTTTCGTTAGTTAAAACTTCGGCATCAATATATTCTTCGTAAGCATCACAGACTCTATTTCTTTCTTCAACCGAATAATTTTCCATATTAAAAGGATTACCAAGAGCACTACCACGACCACAATAAACATAGGAAGTATCTTTTTTTACAGTTGGAGTTTTCTTGATATTAACGATTTTGATTTCAAATAAATTAGATTTTTTCATATTGAGCCTTTGTTTCTTTGTGTGTATATTATACTAAATTAGGGCTTATAGGCTGCTTAATTAAGACGAGTATTATCTTCGGGAATATATATCCCTAGTTTTGTTAATTTTTTAAAGAAATGTTTAACGCTTATTATATCTTGCCCCATAATAGCTTTTAAAGGAACGAAGTTAATATCTGCAACAATAATGTTTCCATCAATATCATAAGAGAATTGATTTAAAATAATTTCTCTTTCATTGATTGGAAATAATAATCTAAGTATTTTTTTATCATTATTTGCTAAAATATTACTTTTATTGATAATAATTTGCGCTTCTTTCAACGTTAAATTTTTATCAAATTCAACTATTGATAAATTTTCTTCTTCGATACTATCCATACTAGTAACACAGTTAAAACTTCTTCCACCTAGCGAACTAAAATATTTGATTATAGAAATAGTATTTGTATCTTTATTTAATTTTAAATCAAAATCATATTTCCCGATTATTTCAAAGATATATGTGCTATTAATAGTTTCAAAAATTACAATTTCTTTATCTTTTTTAATATTTTCAATAGGAGAGCTTTTAAACATGATTCCATCGTCATTGAAAAAATCAATATATCCATTTTCAATAGTTACCATACCAATTTTATCTATTTGACCTTCGCCAATGTATTTATTTGTCGTATTTATAAATTTTGCTTCGAATTTCATTGTATCCTTTTTAATGTGAGTATATATATAATATCAAATAATAACTTATATACTGTTTAAATACTTAATAAATTATTAAGTATTAGTTGTTAAATATTCTTCTATCTCTTTTAAATCCATATAATATATATCATAAGCATCATAAGAATTACTCATAATAAAACAGAGACTAAATTTATCTGTATAACCTTCTTCTAATGCTAGTGTAATATCATCGATATCATTGATTTCAACTCCCATATTTTTAAAATGTTTTTTTAAATTTGTGGGAATTTTGGCATTTAATATTTGTAAAATTTCTATTGGGTTCATTTCAAGCCTTTTAATTATTTTTTATATTCTTCAATCATTTCGATTTTATCGTCTATCCAAGTTCCAAACTCATCGAAATATAAACCACTAATTTCTTCTTTAATATCCATTTTATCATTTCTAATAGAACAAATATAAACATCATAAGTGTCAGAAAAATTAAGTGATACTAAAACATGCCCTTTGTGGTGATTTCCATTGACTTTAAATTTTAATGCACCTAATCCTTCAACCCCTAATAATTTAAGTTGTCCTGAATTTAATATTTGAAGTGCACTTTGCCCCCAAGACCAAATAACAGGCATACCTAGTGATTGTTTGAGTTGCGTTTGTATTGTTTGTGCTATTGCTCTTTCGTTCATTGGTATGTCCTTAAATATTTGGGTTATATTCACCGAATTTTTCAATTCGTTCATCAATATATGTGATACAATCTGTTAAATTATCAGAAAATTCTAGTGTCATAAAGTTATCGCTAACTTGAAAACGAAGATTTTCTTTATTACTTGAAAAAAAACTAATAAGATAATTTCTATAAGTAGCTTTATTATCTTTAATTAATGTTTCTCTAATTTCTGAAGTTGTTGTAAGATTTTTCATATTAAGCCTTTTTTTTGTAAGTATATTATACCAACATACTGCTTAAATAAGACTTAAAATAAATGGAGATTTAACCTTGAATATAATAGCTTTTACAATCATTTTTAGACAAAATAGTATTTGTTTTTCTATCAATAATATTTGAATCTGCAATATAGTTATCTACGAATACATAAGGCTTATCACGCATAGGGTCACCACAAGATAATGGTTGATGATTGATAATGGCTATTTCTAGGTCTTTTTGTTGTTTCTTAATATCTTTTATGATAAAGTTAATAAGAAGTCCTAAGCCTACAATTAAGGCTGTATAAACGACTAATTTGATAACTTTCTTAATATATTTATTCATTGTTGTATCCTTTATTTTTATATATATTAGTTAATTGAGTAATGAATCATTTCTTCATCTGCAACTGTAATCCAATCTCTTGTTTCTGACCAAAAAGGAATATATTTAAAAATATAAGAAATAGTTTTTTTACTTACTTCAAATTTCTTATCCTTACTAATATTGATTAGATTTTTTGAACCATCTGAGTAATCATAAGTAGCTTTGTTTGTTACTAATACTTTGCCAGTAAAAGAAACTTTTTCAGAGAAAAGTAAAAATCTACCTATACCATACATAGTTGCAAATACTTGTTCGAAATAATATTCTTTGTTAATTAAATCTGTGTTTGTATTTTCAGTAATTTCAATTTTAGAATTTCTCATTTATAAGTCCTTTATTTTGTATATATATTATACCTATATACTGCTTAAAAGAAACTTGAATAATATTAAGAAATTATTATAATTTTATTAGTGTCGTGGATAAATTATTTTTAACAATTGCTAATAATTTTTTTTCTTCTAAGTTATTAAATAATTCCCTAATTTTATAAAATTCTTTTCTTGTAATTTTATTATCTGAATAGGATTTTTTAATATGAATAAGTAATTTTTTATCATTCATTTGTTTTGCTAATGGGATTACATTTAAATTAATAAATTCATATCCGTTTGAAGATACTTCTTCTTTAAGAGATAATAACTCTGCCTGTTTATATTTTTTATTTAATTTAACTTGTTTATTATTTACTACTACTACTACTAATGCCATAGCACCAATTAATGCTAATATAAATAAAAAAATAACAATTTTTTTGTTCATCTGTGTTTCCTTTTAATATCATATTGTATTCATATGCTGTTTACAAAGAGTTTAATTAATCTTAAAACAAGTTCTTTGATACTCTAATTGTTTTGTTTTGTTAGGTTCTTTTAATATTCTCCAATCGAAATAGTTATCAAATAAAGAGTCTGTATTTAAAGAGTAAATATCTATAGGTCTCCAATTTTCTATTAAATTCAACCCCAACTGAAACCCATATACGGCATATCTGATTTTGTCAGAAATTAAAAAAATCAAATCTTCTAAACTAATAATATGAATAGGTTGTTTTTTTAAATCCAAATTTAAAGTATATCCGATTAAGACTTCTTTATTTGTAAGTGATTTAGTCCATTGGAAAGCCACTTCTTCTTCGGTAATTTCAGTATATAACCAAAAGAATTCATCTTTTTCAGAACCATTTTGAATAGTTATACCGATACTTCTTAAAAAATCAACTACCCCTTCACTGTTTTTAATAGTGTATCCAGTTAAATTGTAATCGATTCTATAATTATATCTATATTTAGCCATAGTGTTTATACTAATTCTATTTTTTCGGCAAGTTCCAACATATTATCGACACGTGTTTGAAACGCTTGAATAGTATCTAATTTTGTTTGAAGTATAGATTCTGCTAATAATAAAGACCTTTTTGTATCAGCACAGCTATCTTTAAGACCATTTGAAATTTCATTTAAAAGTTCTATGATTTCTGTATCTTTTTCATTTCTTAATGTAATTTTTTCTTTCATAGATACTATTCTTTCTTCTGCATCAACTAAATGTTTTTCCCAATTAGAAACAGAAGCATAATCATCTTTAGTTAAGGTGTCAATAGAATATAGAAGTTTTTGTTCTAATGTAATTTTACTCATAGAATTGATATGTTCTCCGAAATAAAGTTTTTCATTTCTGTTAAGTAGGTCGAACATAGTAATTTTATTGATTTTCATATTTATATCCTTTAATTTTGTAAATATATTATATCTATAAACAGCTTGAATACTGCTTAATCATGCTGTGTTATTTTTTATTTATTTCATTATACATTTCTAATTCTTGCTCACTAGCACAATCAATATCATTATCAATAGTAATATAAGTGTTAATACCCTTTTTTTCTAATAAGCTTACTTTTTCGGTGTCTAATTCAACATTATTGATACTAGCATAGCAATAAATAATATTAGCATCCATAAGTTCTTTTATTTTTAAAGAAATTAGTTTTTCATGCTCCACTTCGATAAACATTAGTTCATATTCTTCACCATCTGTGTAAAATCCAATACGTTTTGGCTCTTGAACTATTAAAGAATATTCATCTAGTATGCTAGTTAAAACATGATTGATTTTTTTGTAATTTTCATCTGTTTCAATATTTTTAAATTGAAACAGATTAGTATTTGAAATGCTAGAATAATTAGGGATTACATGTTTAGGAATAGAAACATTTTCTAAAGGAAATTCTTTGGAAATTTTAGAGATACTTTCACGAATAGAAAAAATATCATCTTTCGCAAAAGAAAAAGCACTATCTCTCCAACAAGTATCATGATTAGAGGTAAATTTCCAGTTAGTTTCATCTTTCCAAAGTGGGCGACTATAATCGTTGTTGTAAAAACAAGAATAATAACCTTGACGATTTATAAATAGAAAATTCAAGTTTAGATTTGCTTTAACACCATCTGTGTCAATATCAAGTCCTGGATATTGTTTTTGTAATTTAAGAACTGTTTCTTGACTAATAGGTTTTGCGAACCATTCAGAAAAACTTAATTCTCCACTTATGATTATGCTGTCATTGTAATTAGTTTCTCTTAAATTATTTTCTACTATATTTTGAACTGCGCTTTCTAATGAAATCATATTATAAATCCTTTGTTTTGTTAAGTATATTATATCTAATGTAACCTTATAAACTGCTAAAGGATATAAATAGAATAATACTTATTATTTGGTAATATTTTTTAGTTATTTGTATGTTAATAAGGTGTTTATAACATCTATGTAATTGAAGTTTATTATATGTTAATAATATCCTTATAATTAAATATATAGTGTGTTAATCGTATCCTTGAAACTTATGGTTTATTATATATTTATAATACCTTGATAACTAGAAGTTTTTAATATGTTTTTAATGTGTTTTAAATATCTTTATAACTAAATATATATAGTATGTTATTAGTATCCTTGAAACATAAGTTAATTGTATGTTAATAATATCTTCGTAATATCTTCATAATTATGAGATTAAATTTTTATTTCATAGTTATTTATTTTTAAATATTATTTAAAAAAGCTAATTAAAAAAGATAGTTAGATGATTGTGTTCCGTTATAAAAAGATAACTATAAAATTGAAAATTATTTAATTTATTTGTTAATAAACTAATATGTGGTAAAAACTTTAAGTGATATATCTATCAAAAGATTTAAATTATCTCTTTTTATAATGGTAGTTTATATTGGTATTAATAAATTTATCTATATATTATATTTTGTATGTTTATAATATATAGATAGAATGTTGATAGGTAGTTAATAGGTAGTTATAAGGATATTATAAACTAGTTTTGTTTTTCTTTAATTCTTTTTTGATTAAAAAACGAACTAGGTCACTTTGATTCATACCTATACTTCTGCAATGCTCTACTAAATCATTTTTTTCGTTAGAAGTAACATAGGTTATGACTTTATCCTTTTTAACATTTTCTTCAGATAATTTTGGTCTGCCACCTAAATTTTTATTACTATTATCTTTTATAACAATTTTATCAGAACTTCCTAAAAGGTCATTTATATTTTTCATTTTAGCTTGCATGTTGTTTCTTTTTAATATTTTTTGTATTGATAGTAGATATTCCAACACTCTCTTTAACAAAATTTAAAAACATATTGTACTCGTTGATTATATTTCTATATACATATGCTTCTAGCTTACTATTAGCAGCAGTTTTTAAAAGACTTTTTCCTTCTGTCATACATTTGGTATAACCAACACTTTCTCTAATAAAGAATATAGGTAAATCTAAATCTCTTAATACTTTTATATATGAATCAATTTTTAAATCTCCTGTTGCTTCACCGGCTAATAATTTATTCATATACTTACTTTTTATATTATTTACAAGTATAGTAAGTTTTTTATTCAACGGTGTTAATTCTTCTACAGTATTTTTCAATCTTTTTATAGAATTAACATCTAAAAAGGTAGGACATATTATTATATCTGCAGCAATAAATATTTCACTTATATTTTTTGTATTTTTAACAAATCCACCCATATCATATATAGCATTTGCTTGTATAAGTTTTAAATCTTCTATAATTTTTATTCTATCACTATCATGATTTTCTATAACACTATCATCATTTGATAATAAATAAAATTCTTCTAAATCTAATGCTAAATTCATACCAGAGGTTGTTTTTCCTATTCCGCCTTTTTTACCGGCTAATACTATTGTTTTCATATATAATCCTTAATTTATAATAAGATTATATCATGAAGTTAGAAGAATACTAACAACATATTAAAAGAATGTTATTAGGATACAAATTATAGGTATTTATTTTTTCTTTTTTGCTCTGTAAACATATTTTTTAAATACAGGTCTATGTTTATTTTTGATTTTTCATATGGCTCTGTCATCCATTGGTTTAATCTAAATACTAAATCAGTATCAAAAGTTTTTTTAGATGATAATGATAAAAATTTTTCACCTATATCTGTTTTAAATATTTTTAAAACTTCTTTTTTAATGATTTTTTTTTCTATAAATATACCATCTTCATCATATATATCTTTTTCAATTGTATTAGTGGAAATTACTTTCCGTTCTATAAATTCCAAATCTTCTAAATATCTAGTTAATTGCCATCTAGAAGCGGGGCCACCTATGCCCCTACACCAAATACTATCAATTTGTGTATATTTACCAGAACCATTATGTTTATTTAAACTATCTAAAAGTTCAACTTCACTGATTCCATTATCTCCTACCATTGTATAAAACTTATGAAACATCATAATAGTATATTTACTTAAAGTAAAATCAACTTTAATTCCAATATTTTTTAAGATTTCTTTAAAGAATATATTAGAGTTAATATTATAATTGTATTCGAAATATCTTTTAATTTTACCACGTCGATACCATTCATCATAGAATAATTCATGTTTTTTATTAAGTGAATTATCGTTAGAGAACAATTCTGAGAATTGTTTATTTAAATCTTCGGTTGAATAGCTATATAACTTGATATAAGTGATTTTTTCAAAGTAATCTTTCCAATTCTCCCCTAAAACTTTTTCAAGTGTTAAAATAGCTGAATAAACACCAGTATGGTCCGGGTCTGGTGATAAGATAAGTTCATCAAATCCAGAAAAGAATTCAAATGTAGTTTTTTCACGTTCGTTATATCTTAATTCACCTGGTTCAAAATCAGAAGGGTTTATTTTGTATTTTAAATCATTAGACTTAGGGTATTCTTTATATTTAATATTATTTGGGTAATCAAATACAAAAGAACTAACCATTATTGTAGAATAGAATTCATAACCTGATTTTTTTGAAATATAATTATGAAATAAAGCATTGTTGAATAAAACTTTGTTTTGTGAAGGTTTTTCTGTGATTATTAAAACTTTATTATTTACGTTTGGTGTGATTGTAGTGTTTGAATTTTTCATTCGTATTTCCTTGGGTTCTTTTTTTTAATCTATAATAGACTGTATAAAAGTAGTTGCACTTCTTCAAGTGGTGGCTAAGCCATCCATTAAATTATCAATATAATCTTGAAGAAATTATAGCAACGTGTAACTTAAGAAATAATAAAAGATAAATAATATTCTGTTAAATCTAATTTTTGACCAGTAGCTTGACGTATAAGATTTTTAGGAGATACCGCTTTTCTCATATTTTGTTTTTTTGTTGCAATAATGTTTTTTTCTGGAACACCATATTTAATAAGATTGCTTTTAATTCTAAGTTGCTCATGTGAAGTTTTGATAAATTGAACTATATATTGTGTTTTTCGTTTAGATAGTTCTGCTTTTTCAAAAGCTTTTTTTATCATTCTTTCATTGATAGAATTGGAAGTTATATATTTCATTAACTAATTTCTTTAATGCTATCTTTTGCAATACGGAATGAACGCATTGGAATAGTAGAAAGGAAAATCTCTTGGTCTGAATTGATTTCTTTAAGGTCTTGTTGTAGCGAAAGGAATTCTTTTTCGACTTCTGTTTCATTTTCACATATACGTTCAACTGTCATTACTTCTTTATAATGAAGTTCTTCAATACTATCATCTATTACAGTTTCTGTTTTGATAATTGCTATTCTCATTTTAATACCTTTTATTTTTTAATAGTATATTATACTGTCATCACACTTAACACCTGCTTAAAGCAAGTATTAAGAATTTGGTTGCATTCTTTTAAGTTTGTTAAAATCTTCCAATGAAAGATTATGTTTTTCTAACTCGTTTATAAAAGCATTTTCTCTCTTTTTTTGTATATCTTCGATTTTTTTATTATATTCTTCTTTTTCTTTGATTTTATATTCGATAAACTCAATAGGGGTCATGTTTTCAAATTCTTTTTTTGATAATGATAATGGAATATCTGTAAAAGAACCAATTTTAATTGATTTCGTAACAGCTATAGTTTGTTTTTTTAATCTATAATCACCAAAATGCGTATCACCAAATTCTATTTTTACATTTGCAATATTAAAAGTTAAACTAACTTCAATATTTCTTTCTGCATTAAAATTTACTTTTTCAATACTTATATATATTTGGTTTTTTTGAAAACTATTAGCTCTAACAGTATACATATTTGTATCTGAAGTGTCTTTTTTAAGTATATCATTTAATATATATGCAATATGATAAGTTTCAGTAGCAATACAATTTCTAGTTTTAACTAATTCTTCAATCGTCTCAATATTAACTTCCGGTAATGCTAACTGGTCAACTCTGTAACCTTTAATAGAAAAGTGTGCTACTTCTTTGGTTAAGTTGATTTTTAAAGCATCGTTAATCGTTTTGAATAATGTTTTGAATGTTTGTGTCATAGTTCAGGATGTGTGATAACGAAAGACATTTGTTTTGTATATATTTCATTGATAGTTGTTGTAAAGGTAAAGTTGTTAATTGTGATTTGTAGATTTTTATCATCTGTTGTAATATATTTTGAAGATTCGTAATTCATAAGTTTAATCCTTTGATTTTTATTATTATATCAAAAGACTGCTTACAAACTACTTAAAAGGTTAATATATTAAGTTAAGGCTTCTATAAATACGGATTAACATACTTTCGATTTTATCTGGGTAATTATTAATAAATTTTTTTCTTTCATTTTCTGTTTTGTTTGAAATACGAATTAATAAATTACTTAGGCGAACTAACTCTGTTTCTGCAATATTAATATCAGATTTATTTAATTTATTAGTTTTAATTTCAGTTTTACATACTTCGACTAGTTCTAAAATTTCTTGTTTTAAAAATTCAATTGAAATTTGACTAATGATATCGTTACCTGTAGTTTTCCATCTACTTTTCATAGTGAGTCCTTTTAATTTTATTATTGTATAAATTATAGCATTTACAACCTTACAACCTGCTTAAATAGAAATAGAATATTTTGTTTTATAATAAAATAAAAGTAGATAAAATGAAAGAAAAAATTCAGAAACTGGAAAATATTTTAAAATATATAGATATGAATGAGGCACGATTAGGTCAAAAATCACAATCGGCAGAAGATAAAATCACAAGTGAAAATATAGTAATAATAATGCAATCAATAGGTGGTAAATTAGATGAAGTTTATAATAAATATCCTGATTTAGAACCAACTAAAATAAGCGCTAAAACAGCATATTTAACAATAAATGAATTAACAGGTAATAATTTTTCTTTATTTCCTGAAGACACAAAAGAATTATTAAGATTTGTATCTGTTGCGAATAAAGAATTTTATAAGCCATTAGTTGAAGAAATAAATGATTATAATGAAGAACAAGAAGAAAAAAATTCTATGGACGAAATAGAAAATATAGATGATATAGAAGAAAAATTAAATAACAATATAGTAAATTCAGACCAAGCTGTTAGAATGGTTAATTTGATAAATAATTTAAATGAAAAATTTGATAATCATGATGTTGAAAATAGAGATAAACTATTAGACGATATCACATATTTATATGGAAATTATTCAAAAACGGAAATTCATCAAGGACAAGAAAATTTTTCTGGATTAACTCAAGAAGATAATAAAATACTTTATCACGTAATGAAAGGTGTAAAAAAAAGACAATCCCAGGTTATATTAAATCTAAAAAATAGTTCTAATAATTCTGGTAAAACTGAATTAGAATTTCAAAATGAATCTAAACTTGTATTATCTAACTTAGAGGATATGATGAAACAATGTAGGGTAAATTATAACACTATGAAAAAAGGGAGTAGCCAAAATCAATCGACTACTAAACTAATTTCTTAAATTAAGATATATTTAGAAGTATTATACTCTAATCTTACTTGTAGGTTGCTTAAAAATCAATCTAAATAGATAGGATTACCTTGGTGTCTAGGTGTTGAATAATAAGCTGCAAAACTAGCGGCCTCTTGTGTAGCTTATGAAAGAAGTGATTGGAATAATGTCAATGATTATACTTTTTATTAGCATACGGAAGCAATAGAGTATGCTAGAAGTCTAGCAAAAAGAAATAATTTGGAATATGAAAGATTTGAATCTAGATATAATAATGAACTGGACGAAAGTCAAGAAGAAGATTATATATATTAATTAACTTGCATATAACCTGATTTTTGTGCATCTTTAATGATTACACTGTCGAACTCTACATTTACATTTATTTTGTTGTTAAATAAATAAGAAGAACAATCAAATGTCATATAATGATAGAATTCAGAATTATAAAAATAATGACCATTACCTGGAACGAAATAATAAGATAGTCTCTTAAAAGTTTTGATTTTGTAAGGGATAAAATAATAAAAAGATATACATACGTCCCACATATGAAAGCTAAGTAGTGGTTTAAAAGTAAAATGTTTCATTTATAAGTCCTTTTTGTTTATATGTATATTATATCTGAATACTTTTTATACACTGCTTAATTAAATATCTAGAGATTCGATACTAAGGTCATCAAAACCGTTTTTTGTATATCTATTAGAAGTTAATAACTCTAATGTTTTATCTTCATTATCGTTCATATAAACAATAAGAGAACCATGTTCATCATAAGAAACCATACTATAAACTTCATTCTCTAATTCTAAATAATCGGGTGCGTGTTGTGTTGCTACTATTTCATTTTTAAGATGTTCTGTTGAGATAAATGTTTTCATGTTTAAAGTCCTTAATTTAAAAGAGATAATATTCTCTTTTTTGTATATATATTATATCAATTATCAACTTAAAGGCTGCTTAATACTTCTATTATTAAATTTAAAAAATAAATGATATAATGATAAAAATATTAAAGGTAAAAAATGTTTAAAAAAAATATATTCGTAAAAATAATAGTAGGTCTAAGTTTATTAGGATTGATAGTTGCGGGATTTCCTTTTGGTCAGATAATGGAAGAATATGGTGATAAAAAAGAAATAAATAACCAAACGAAACAGTCTGTTATTTTGTTAAATGAATGTATTGTTAAAAATGGAATTTTTCAAGAGGATAATTTAAAAAAGATAGTAGAAACTATGTATATTGAAAATATCAATATAAAAGCTGAAACATTAGGATTATTATTAGTTAAATCAATAGAAAGTAAATGTGAAAAAGAATTTAAGGTAAATACAATATATAAAAATAATTTATTAAAAAGTATTAAAGAGATGAGTCAAAATATAAATAATAAATTGAACCAGGTTAAGCCTAAAGAAAAACCATTTGTATTAAAAAGTTTAAATCCAAAAGAAAAAGAATAATATAGTATTTAAATAAGATTTTTTTTAAATATTTTATAATATATTAAAAGAAGTAAAAGGAAGATAAAATGGATAAATTCTCAGCACTTGTAAAGCTAACAGAGGGTAATCAAATAAGTAATGCACTTTGGAATAATGATGAATACTTAATTATGATGAATAATAAGGCTTATAAGAAGCAAAACAGTTCTATGACTGGTTTTAATTTAACACATATGAATGAAGAAGGTTGGATTGATTTAGATAATGTATTAAGTCAACTAAATGAGACTATCGTGATTGAAAATAAAACAATTCAAGAAAGAAAGGAAATGTATATAAGATATGTTGCAGATACTTTAAATAGAATAGAAGATAATGGTGATAAAATATATGATACTTTAATGAGTATGGTAGACGGAGATTTTGATAAAGTAAAAGAATTAGTAAAAAATAAAATTAAATCTTTATCTCTTAATTATCAAGAAGGTTCTGATGAATATTTTATACTTGATAATTTAAATGTATCTGTATCTGTTTTAAAATTAAAAATGGAAACAAAATTTTCTCCATATGATATTGAAATGATGTCAAAAGAATATATATTTAATTATTATAGAAAAGGTGGTATGGAAACAGTATCTGGATATGGAATAGATATATTGAAAAAATTAGGTGTTCCTATGATGCCAATAACAGATGAATTTAGATATAAAAATGAAGAATTTATAACTTATTTAAATAATTGTTTTGTAAATAATCCTACTTTGGAAGGACATTTTCAAAATAGAACTAATACTGATAAAGTAATGGATGGTATTGCGTTTAATAAAAGATTTAATGATTTCGACAAACCTGATGAAACACCAACAGAAGTAAAATCACCAATAATAAAATAAGAAATATCAACTTCTTATTTTAAAAATTTAAACTAAATTATAAGCATATATTTGAATAACGGATATAGTAATAATAAAATATATAGCGTTCCACGCCAAAAGTTTCGCTACACCAAAAAATGTATCTAAAAGAAAAGTAATCAAATATAAATCCTATTTTTTTGAAACTATTATAAAAAGAAAAATCACGTTTTTAAGGAATCTTTAAGAATTGATAATATTCAGCTATAATTTCTCTTATATAAATAAATATAAAAGGAAAATTATGAAATTATGGTATAACAAAAATTGTTCAAAATCACGTGGTGCAAAAGAAATATTAGATGAAAATAATATAGAATATGAAATAATAAATTATTTAGATGCAAGAATAACTAAAGAAGTATTATTAGAATTGATATTGAAATTAAAAAACGGCAAACCAAAAGAATTAGTAAGATTGGAAGAATCAGGGCTGACACAACTAGAGGTTGATAATTTAACAAATGAACATATTATAGATTTATTATTATTTAATAAAAAAGCTATTCAACGTCCTTTAATCGAAACTGAAAATATTAGTTTTGTAGCTAGACCTATAGAAATTATATTTGATTATATTAAGATAGATAAATAATATGAAGATTTTAATATTATCACTACTTTCAATTATTTATTTTACAGGTTGCACATTAAGACCAACGATTGAAGATAAATCTAATTATATGAAAAATATAATGCAAGAATTAAAGGTTAATAAAGCATTTAAAGATAAAGCTATTAGCAAAAACACCAAAATTTTATATAATAAATCGATATTATCTGGTGACCTTATAGAGTTTGTTATGTTATTATCAGAAGAGGTGAATAAATCTTTTGGTTATAATGATTTACATATAGGTCAATGGGAATATAAAAATAATATAAATGGTGAGAAAAAGATAAAGTTTGATTATTCCATTAAAAATTCAAAAAATATAATAGAATGTAACTTACAACAAGAATTAGTTTATGGGATTGGACAAATGAATTATTTAGAATGTAATTTGGAATTACGAAAAGAAGAATTGCCTTTTATTAAAAATAGTAAAATAATAAAGATAAAATAACTTACCTTTATTATTTACTAAGAAGTGGACAACAGTTTATTCTGCCGATAAATCTATAACATCTGCACCTTCAAGATATCCCGAAGTGTTTAACTCATTAGTTGATTGTAAAGCTTCTAATTCATCTTCGTGACCGAAATCATATACTTCCCATTCATTACCTTCTAAGTCAATTACATTAACTGTATATCCACTTGCTGTTTTTGTTAAAAAAGCTCTTTTTATATTTTCGTTCATATTGTACAACCTTTTGTTTTTTTGTTAGAATAATTGTATCTATTATTTACTTATATTATTCTTAAAATGCTAATTTAATTATCTTTTTTCTATTAATTATTTATAATGAGATAAAAAAGGTAGAGAAATGGCTAATAAAAAACTATTTTCATTAGTTCTGGCAACTATATTAACTTCTTCATTAAGTGCATTTGGACCGCCTGTTGTAAGTATTAAAAATGCAATAACAACTATAGTAGCGAATGATATAACTCCTTCAGGAACTACTCAACAAACAACAGGAACACAAAATACAGCACCTGCAACAAGTGCTTCTGGTTGGGCTTCGAGAACCACAACTAACGGAACACCTTTGGATGATGATATTTTATATGGTAAAGGTTCTAAAAATAAAATAAATGGTTTAGCTGGTGATGATTATATTCATCCTGTTAATTATGAAGATTGGGATAGCAAAGGAAAGTATTATGGAGATGGTGGTAACGATTGGATAGAACTAATGCGTGGTACAAAAATTTTAGCTTATGGTGGAACAGGAAATGATGTAATAGTTAATTATCATGGAACTGGTTGGCATAGCTCTTACAAAATGTATGGTGAAGCTGGTAATGATAAGTTCTATACTGGTTTAAAAGGGAATGACGACCAATTTTGGGGCTGACAACAGGTGGTCCTGGACTTGACACAATCGTTTTTACGGGTTTAATATCTAATTACTCAATATATTATAGTGGTTCTAATCCAACAAAATATACTTTTTATTATAAAGCTAACGGAACACCTTCGACTTGGAACTATGATGCACGTTTTTATGTATACGAAATAGAAAAATGGGAATGGTCAACAACTGGTATCCCTTCTTATAATGGTGCTCCAGAACCAATAACTACATCTTATTATATAACTGAACAGGCTAATTCATCATTAACAACAAGTTTAAATACTACGTTTATAAACACGTTACCAACTACTACTTTTTATACATTACCGTTGGACGTTACTTTAAACACAGCTGGTACAATTTGGTTTAGATTTATGCCTAAAGATGTTCAATTTATAAAGGTAGACGCCGGAACAGCAAATGAAAAAATATATTCTTCTTTAATTATTAAAAATGATTATGATAATAATGATGTGGCAACTGGTATACAATATAAAGAGATAAAAATTCCAATGACTACAGGCTTACATACAGTAGAAATGATTTCGACTGTAAGACAAATTATACAATCTGAGATAGATTATATAAGTATAACTCCAACAGTTGGACCATAAGGATAAAATAATGAATAAAACTATAAAGATAGGATTATCACTCTTCTTAATAAGCATTTTAAGTGGTTGTAATGATAATTTAGACAATAATAATGATATAGATACAATTAATGATGATTTAATAATAGTAGAGCCTATTGATGATACGATTAACCAAATTAGTGGTGTGGTTGTAGATGGTTATATTAGTAGTGCCACTGTTTGTTTAGATTTAAATAAAAATTTATTATGTGATAAAGAAGAACCTGCAACAACGACAGATAAAAAAGGTAAATATAAATTAGATATATCAAGTTTAACAGACACAGAACGTGAAAATGTATCTATTATCTCAATAGGTGGGTATGATGAAACAGCAAAAAAACCTTTTGATAGTTATATGCGTGCTGCAGTTATTAAAGATACATCTGAAATAAATATAAATCCTATTACGGGATTAGTATATTTAAAAATGAAAAATAATTCACAAAAAGAATATAAGAAAGCAAGTGATAATATAGCAAAAACTTTTAATTTCAATTCGAAAGATATCAATAAAGATATTATGAAAAACAAAGATAAATCAGCTTATTTAATAGGTTTAAAAATTCAAAAAGTAAAAGATATGCTGAAAACGCTAAAAGATAAGAAAGAGTATATGGAAAAATTATCAAATAATATATTGGGTGAAGAAGATTTAATAGAAAATATTATAGATAATGTTGATATGAAAAATTTAAATGATAAAAAAACTAATATTAGAGATATGATTTCTGATATAGAAGTAACTTCTAATATGTCCGAAGAGGATTTAGGTAAAGTCCAACAAAAAATAGAAAGAAAAAAAGAGATATTAGATAAATTGGAGGATATAAAATTTAATAATTTATCAGGTAATAATCTAACTAATGAAGAATTGAATAATATTTATAAAAAACAAATAGAAAACCTTAGTTTAAAAATTGAAAAATTAGAAGAAATTAAAAAGTTAACGGAAAAGTTAAATATGGAAGAAATATTAAATAATGATTTGTTAAATAATGATTTGTTTCAGTCTTTGTTATATATAGATTATAGTGGAATTGAAACGCTTGAAGATTTTAAATCACTAATAGAAAATAGTAATTTATCTCCTATTATATCTGATTATATAATAGGATTTATAGATAATCAGATATTGATAAATCAGTAAGTGATTATATGGGCTATGCTACTTTTAGCATAGCTTTAAAAAGGTGTTGTCTTCCGGCACGATTGATACGCATTAAAACTTTACCATCTTTTGTGATAGTATGTTTAGCAAAATCAGCAAGAGTTCTGTGTGATACAAGATTTCCAACTGTATTGTTGAAACGAACACGTCCTTGAGATACTTTTACTTTATCCGCTTTGTGTAATGTAACACGTTTAGATAATTCTGCTTTAAGTTCTTTAACTGTTACGTAACCTTGTTTTGATGCCAATACCATTAACGCTGGTAAGATAAGTTGTTTTTCTGTGATTGCTTTTTTCATAAAGTAAGTCCTTTTGTTTTTTGTAAGTATATTATACTAAGTTACGGCTTATAAACTGCTTAATTTTAACCGAAATATTAAAGAAATAAATCAATAATAGCTTGGTTATCACCAGCAAGAAATTTTTCTAAAATCATATCTTGATTATCAATAATGATTTGATTTAAAATATCGATTCTTTTTTGATTTTTTCTTTTTGTTTCTTCAACTGTATATCTGAACCCACCATCTGAACGTGGTGCATTTCTACGTGTAACCATACCATTACCTCTATCAATAATAGTGTAAGGGATTACATATAGCTCATAAATTTTACGTTCTTTAACATGTCTAACTTCAATAGAAAGTTCTTTGTCTGTTTCGTATTCTTTTGTCATTTTAAATCCTTATTTCTTTATCTTTTTATGTATATATATTATACAAATATTCACCTTATAGTGTGCTTAATTTTTTATATTAAGCTACTATTTCTAGGTCAAAACCGTTATGGCAAAAACCATATTCATCACTAATATAATTACTAGCATATTCGCCTAGAATATCTTCATCTTCAATTTCTTCATCACTCATTTTTACATTATCTTCGTAAAATTCGTCCGCTGGAACTTCAACTTCGACTGTTTTTGGTAACCCACTTAAATCGTCTGTATCCCATTGGATATTTGATACAACTACTTTGATATTTTCTTTCATTTTAAAATCCTTGAATATTTTATTTTTTTGTAAGTATATTATATCAAATACACCCTTATAGACTGCTTAATATCCACGTGTTAATAGGTTTATTTTTGCTTTAAACTTTTTTTCAGTAAATTCAATATTCGGTTTATCACTTCCTACACCATTATCTGTATTTACACATTTTGAACGTGAACAACAAGAACTAATATCTGTTTTTGAGGTAGTGTTTACGGGATTCCCGCATATTCTACATGGTATAAATTTCATATTAAAGCCTTTATTTTTTTTTATAAGTATATTATACTAAAATACACCTTATAACCTGCTTATAGAATTTGTATTAAATATAAATGAACATAAGATGATATAATACTTTTATAAAAAAATAAAGGTTAAACAAATGAGTATAGAAATAATAAATTTAGATACAGATGAATTATCCGATGAAGATAAATTATTTTATTCACCAATGCGAAATAAAGAGATATTATTAGTATGTGAAAAAGGTAATACAATAAGTGTATTAGCACATTCTTACTTGAATAGTAAATACCCTGATTATCATATGTATAGTGCTGGTTATAACTCTATGGGTGAAATGATACCTGATTATATACATGATGTATTAGAAGAAAGCAATTTAATAACAGTTAAAGATGTTTCAAATGATATAAAAGATTATAAAAAGATAATATTTAAACATATAATTATTTTTAATGAAGATAATAATAAAGTAAAACGTGATATAAAGCCACCAGAAGGTGATATATATAATTTAAATTTAAAAAGTCCTACTGATAAAAAAGAAACTATTATAGTATTAAATAAGATAAAAGAATTTTTTGAAAAAGAAGATATAAATAAATAAAGAGGAAGTTATTAAGAAATTATTTTCTTAATAACTTAAAGAAAAATGGATTAAAAGAACTCTCTAAAAAGGAATTTCATCTTCTTCACTAGGAGTAAGGTCAAACCCACCATTATCTGGGATAGGAGTTTCTACTACTGTTTGTGTAGTAGGTTTAGGCTCTGCGTATCTTTGTGGTTCTGGTTGTTTAGCTTGTGCAGGTGCTTCAGTTTGTCCGTCTTGTGGTTTTTGTTTAGAAATAACTTGTGCTGTTTGAAGAACAAAACTAACTTTTGGAATATTAACACCTTTCTCATGTTTAAATACATTATAATCTAGTTCAGCTTCAAAGAAAATACCAGAACCTTTTTGAGCGAATTTGATTAAATAATCTGCTAATTTACCAAATGCTACACATTCAACAAATACTACTTTTGTTTTAGGAGAATTATCAGGGTTTCTACCCATAAAACGATTGTCGGCAACAGAAAAAGCTACCATAGTAGTTCCGTTTGAAGTTGGGATAACTTTAATGTCTTGTGATAAGTTTGCTTTTGTAATGATTTTCATATATAAGTCCTTTGTTTTTGTAAGTATATTATACCAAGTATAAGCTTACATACTGCTTAAAATAGCAGTTATTGTTAAAAAATCTTTTCAGATTTTAATTCTTAAGTCTTTTGTTTTCTTGTAGGTATATTATACCAAGTGTAAGCTTATATACTGCTTAAACAACAATATTTTAAATATATAAAAGTTGTTTAAGAATCATCTTCTTCATTTTCATCTTCTGAATGCCAATCATCGTAAACTTCTTGTGCGTTATCACCATAAATAACTCCCATAGCAAACATATCTTCGCCAGATTGATTAATATATCTAGTAGTTTCACCATTTTTAAATGTAATTTCACCACAATTACTTCCAATGTCTTCATCCGCAAATTCACATTCAAATTCAATAGTAGGGTATTTTTCACTAAGTTTCAACATTAGTGGTTCAGGAAATGACCAAGCTGTTTGAAAAGTAATATAAGAACTACCTTCATCTGTAATAGTATCATAAGCACCCCATTTAGTTCCCCAATTAGCTATACACCAATCATACCAATTATTAGCACCATATTTAGAAATAAATTCTTTATCTATTGTTTCAGAAATATAACTATATAATTTTTCATTTTCGTCTAGTTTTTCATATTCTTCATCTGAAAGAATACAAGCTGGTGAACGAGTGTTTTTTAGTTCAACTGGTATAGGGATAATTGTGTTAAAATCAAATTGACCATCTACAATAATTTCGTTAGTACATTTTGTTATATCTTCATCTTTACCGATTAAAACCATATTTGTTGTTACGTGATTTGGCATTTAAAATCCTTTTGTTTTTTTATAAGTATATTATACTAAATATCTTCTTATAAGCTGCTTAAATTAAGCAGCTATTTGACATAACTCTTGCCAATATTTTAAAGTGCTTTTTCTTCTATCAATAGTGCTGTCAGATAAAACAATATCTATTTCTTTGATATCTGAAATAGCCATTTTTGGGATAATTAAATTAGCACCAGAAATAATTTCTAAGTCTGTTTTAAAAGTTTGTTTTTTTGTGGCTTTTTGGATTTCTTGAAAAAATGCTTTTGTATACCCCAGAGTTCTAGTATTAAAAACAGTATTAAAAGTCTTAACATTCTCATCGATAGTAATATTATCTTCTATTTTATTTAAAGAACAAATTTCTTTTTTGAAATAATTGATAGAGAAAGAAACGATAGTTTTGTCAATATCTTTAAGTCCGTCGAAAGTTTCTAGGAATAGTAACATTTCTAGTGTATTATTTGTATCAATATCATCACGATTAGCTATTAGGGCTTCTTGATATTTTGTAAAAAGTTCTTCTACTTTTGAACTAAAAGTGCCATGTCTTCTTGAAATATCTTTTTCTTTTTCTCCGTTGATTAACATATTGTTAAACCATAATAAATTAGCAAGTGTGATTTGTTGTGGGATAGATTTTGTATTCATAAAGTAAGTCCTTTGTTTTTTTTGTAAGTATATTATACTAACAAAGTCCTTATATACTGCTTAAATAGCAGTTAGAGTAATTTGTATTTAAGAAATTAGATATTTCTTGTTTTATCAAGAAATGTATCTAATTCTGATTGTGTCATTAACTCGGCATTTTCTTCAATCCAAGTAATAACTGTTTTGATTTCTTTAATCCATTCTTTTTCATTTTCAGAAATATCTTCTAAATCATAATAAAGTGAAAAATATTCTAATAGATTAACAGGAACAAATTCTTCAATTTTACCTAGAAGAATTTCTTCGTCATCTTCTGTGTATTTATAAATATCTCTTACAAATGGAAATGTAAAACAATATTTTGGTTTTTCACCATTAACAAAATCAATAAAAGTTTGTCCATCGTTATTATCTTGATGTTCGGGATAAAAATCTTCTTTATCTGTCTCAGACATTCTTCGTAGGTTCATCATAGGGCTACTATAACGACCTTCTTCTGGGATAATTGTATAAATGTTATCAATCAATCTATCGATACTATCTGTTGTTGATAAACTACCTTCTGATAAAGAGTAATATTTATCAGCATTTTTATCAAATTCTAAAAGTCTTTTTAAACTTTTAATAGCTGTACCACCATATAACCATTGGTTGTGAAAACCTGTCATATATTCAGTGATGCCTACGTGTCTATCTTCCATTTTTGCTAACGTGTATATTTGATGTCTTTGCCCCATAATAAAGTCCTTGTTTTTTTTATAAGTATATTATACTAAATACCTTCTTACAAACTGCTTAAACAAAACAATAAATTTGAAAAATATCTTTTAAATAAGAAATTTTTAAAAAAAATTCTATATAATAAAACAATATAAATGAAGTCATTGAAAGGAAACTAATAAATGAATGGAAATAAGTATGAAAAATAGTAAAACAATAGTTTTATCTAAGTTAGATAAAAAAATAAATAACTTAGTAAATGAAATAGAAATGATAGAAGAAAAATTGTTAGAAGATTATAATGATAATCTGTCAAAAGACCTTGAAATACTTGAAAAGAAGTATTCTAGGTTAATTACTATAGAAGAACGAAAATTACGTTAATTATTAAGCTTTTTTTTGAATTTGAAGAATTTTTATCAGCAATATTATCGTATTCAGAAACATCTTCAAATAAAAATTCATCTGCTGGAACTTCAACCTCAACTGTTTTTGGTAATCCACTTAAATCGTCTGTATCCCATTGAATTTTTGAAACCTTTTTTTATTATCTTTTTTTGTAAGTATATTATATCAGACCTAACCTTACCTTACATACTGCTTATAAAACAAACAATCTTATAATTAAAAAACTTTTAAAAAAATGATATAATATAAAATATAAGGTAAAAGGTATAATATAAAAGGTATAATATAAATGCGACTAATAGAGAAAGAATTTGAAAAAATAGAGAAAGAATACTTAGAATCTAGCGAACAATATCGAGAAGTTAAGAAACAATATCGTTTAGCAAAAGATAAATATAATTTAATGAAAAATAATTATTATTTGTCGAAAGAAGAATATAAAAAAAACCAAATAGTAGCAGATGATTATGAAGTTGCCCAGGATATATATATTGCCGCACAGAAAGAATTTGGTAAATTGCAAGATTTTTTTGAAATAGTTCAAGAGAAATTTATTAAATTACAAAATGAATATATAGAAAAAGAAGATTTATATACAGATTTTATATTAAAGAAATTTAATTCTATAAAAAAATATAAAGAAAATAAGAAAAAATAACGAAAACTAATAAAAATTATCTATTAGCTTGTGTGTAATCTTCAAGAGAAGAAATTGTTTTTGTGATATCAATACCTTGTCAAATACTCCGCTCTGAAGGGCGAAGGTTTGTGGCTAGTCTTTTTTTGCTAAAATCTGCTGTAATTATCAAGGTCAAAGTTGTAACGCCGCTTGGGACATCTTGACATTTAAAAGGTGTTGGAATAATAAAAATGACAATTCACATATTGTTGCTCCGATATTTTCCATTTATATTCCTTTTATAATATTTATAAAACAATTATATTTAAAGGTATAAAATGAAAGAAATAAATAAAGAATATTTTGGAATATTTTGGCCAATATTTTTTACAATAGCTGCGAATAGTGCTTTTTCTATAATAGATTCTTTCTTTATAGCAGTAATGGGTGAAGAACAATTAGCAGGACTTGGTTTAGTAATGTCTTTTGTTATATTTATATTGGCGGCGATTGGTTCATTATCAAGTGGTTTAGGTATTAATTTATCACATGCTTATGGTGCAGGTTTAGAAGAACGTTTAAAGATGAAGGTTTATGTAGGTTTCTTTATTTCTATTATTTTTTCTATTATCGTATTTTTAATATTTTTAATATTTGGTGATAATATTTTGTCCTTATTTAATAGTCCAGGTGACGTATCTTTATATATGAAAGAATATTTTGATATATGGATATATTCTATCCCTTTTATAGCTATTACATCTGTATATTCGAAAGTAATGAATACAACTGGTATGGCTACTTTAAAAAGTAAAATAGTTATATTTACATTAGCTGTAAATAGTGTTTTAAATTATTATTTCATATTTGGTATAGAAGGATATTTAGAACCATTAGGAATGGAAGGCGCTGCGTTGGCGACTGTGTTTGCGTATATACTTCAAACTGTTATACTTGCTTATTTTCTTAATAAAAAAGGTTTGTTAAAAATATATACTTCAAACGTTCTTAAATTAAAAATAATATCTTTTAAAATTATTAAATTATCAGCACACTTTTTAATGGGTGGTGGTTTGGTATTTCCTATAGCATTTATGATGTTGAATATTGCTATTCTTCAATTATCACTTGATACTATTGTTGCTTATGCGGCTATAACAAGAATAGAACTGGTGTTATTAGCTTTTATTATGGCTATTAGTTCTACTTCTTCTATATTGATTAGTAAATATAATGGTGCTAAGAATAAAGAAGGGGTTTATCATATTTTTAAATTAGGATATAAACTTGTTATATCAATAGTTTTATCTTTAATAATATTTGCAATATTTTTCGGAAAAGAAGTAGGTGGATTATTTTTAGAAAGTGAAGGTGCAATAGAAATGTTTACTATAATGTGGATAGTTTTTTTACTTTCAGGTTTAATTACTGGTATTATGGGAAATATACATACTGTATTTTATTCGTTAAAAACTGCTAAATATGCTAGTGTTGTTGGTTTTACTAGAAACTTGACTATGGCTTCTGTACCTTATTTTATAACTAAATATTATGGTTTAGATGGATTTTTAACTTCTATGATTGTTATAAATACAATCGCTATGTTTGTGGCTTTTTATTTTTATAATACTAAAATCAAAAATAAAATTAAGTGTTAGGATTGAAAATGAATATAAATAAAATAAAATTAAAAGATTTTGAAACACTAATATATAAATATAAAAAAGCAGATGGTTTAAATTATGTATATATTGCATTAAGCTTAATACCTATTTTTACTATTGGTTTAGATTTGTATACGAATATAGGTATTATGAAAAATTTAAATATGATATTTTTTTTACTTTCTTTTTCTATATTGTTTTTTATATTATTTTTAAAAAATGATACTACTAAACCATTGACAAATTTAATAGAATATAATAAAGCAAATAATGATTTTAAATTATTTATGGAATACATAAAAACTAAACGTAAATTGTATGCTTTAGAACAACATTATTTAAATACTGGAGAAATAAAAAATATAGCTATTTCTACCAATGATTTAATATTATCAGAATTACATATATATATTAATAGTTAAAAATATGAAACTTATTATACTTTTAAAATATTTTGAATAAATTTCAAATCGATAGATATTTTTGTATTACCTTGTTCTTTTGTAATATTAAACATTAAATCTAAAGTAATTTTTTCAAATAGGCTTCTAAGACCACGTGCACCTGTTTCATTTTTTAAAGAATATTCAGCTATTTCTTCAATAGCTTCCGTTGTAAATGATAAATCAATGTTATAGATATTAAAAGTCGCAATATATTGTTTTAAAATAGCATTTTTAGGTTCTGTAATGATATGTATCATGTCATTTTTAGTAAGTTTTTTAAGTTTTGCTACTGTATGTAATCTACCGATGAATTCTGGTATCAATCCAAAATTAACTAAATCTTCACTTTCTATTAAAGAAATTAAGTTATTGAATTTAACATCTTTATCTTCTTCTGTAATAGAAATAACTCTATCTACATTAAATCCCATACCTAATTTAACACTAGTTCTTTCTTCTACAATATCTTCAATTCCTGGGAAAGAGCCACCACAAATAAATAAAATATTTTTAGTGTTAATCATAACTTGTTCTTGTTGAGCATGTTTTCTTCCACCTTTAACCGGTATAGATACTTCTGCGCCTTCAATAATTTTTAATAATGCTTGTTGAACACCCTCACCAGATACATCTCTAGTAATAGAAGTTCCAGAACCTTTTTTAGCAATCTTATCAATTTCATCGATAAAAATAATACCTTTTTCAGTTTTCGCAATATCTTGGTCTGCTGCATTATATAATCTAACTAGAATATTTTCTACATCATCTCCTACATATCCAGCTTCTGTAATACTTGTAGCGTCTGCAATAGCAATAGGAATATCAAGGTATTTTGAAATTGTTTGTGCTATTAAAGTTTTACCTGTTCCTGTTGGTCCGATAACTAAAACATTCGATTTATCAAGTTCAACATCAATATCTTTAGTTTGGATTTTATGATAATGATTAGAAACAGCAACACTAATAATTTTTTTTGCTTTATCTTGTCCAATAATATGTTTATCAAGTTCTTCTTTAATATCTACTGGTAATAGTGTAAAAACTTCTTCTTTGATATTCTTATTACTTTTTTTGTCACGACCTTCAAATATAGTAGTGGCACCTTTAGAACAATTTTCACAAATACAAACACCTTTACCTGATAAAAATTCACCTTCTTCTTTTTCTGTTGTTTGACAAAAATCACATTTTCTCATTTATTAATACCTTATAGTTTATTTTATTATTGATAAAACAATACCATTTAAGTTCTTAATTTAAGTTTAAAATAGTATAGATATGGAGTTAAATAATTTCTTTTTTAATTTTATTAGTTTAATAAAAAAAATCATATAAATGTTATAATATATATATAAGAAAAAATAAAAGGTTGAAGATAATGGAAAAAGTATCAGTATTAGGGGATATATCAAATTACGCACACAGAGTTATGCATGCGGTAATGGCAACAAGTTCTATGAAGGTAGATACAAAAACTATATATTTAAAAAATGGCAATAAAACATTTACGGTTCAAAATATAAATTCAGTTATTACAATACATAATAATGAGACAGGTAATGAAACTCTTTTGAGTGGAAATATTGATAATGATAATATGATAGTTTTAAAAGGTGAAAATACACCTGAAATGATTAAGGGTGTAGTTAATTTAAATAAAATGGAAAGGTATAAAGAGCCTGAAACAACGACTGAAAGACCTTATATAATGTATGTTGATAAAAATAAAAATAAGTATTTAATAAAAATTAATGATAAAAAGAAAACATTATATGGAATAAATGAAAAAGATGGTCGTATATCTAGTACTAATTACTCTGCTAAGAACGATACTTCTATAACATTACAAAATGGTAAAGTAATAGAAAATTTATCTAAAATAAGCCAAAATGAGAAAACAAAAGAAGGTTTAAAAGAAGCTATAAAAGATATACGGGAAGAAGAGGTATTTGTAAATAAAGATTTGATTATAAATAATATAATAGTGGCAATTCTTAAAGACATGAATAATTTCAATAGCGAACCTTCAGAAACATATTGTTGTTTTGATGGTAAAAGTTGGAGAAGAAAATTTTTAGATGATTATTATAAAGAAGCTCCTGAATTAGTTGGAATTGATTTAAAAGATTTACCATATAAAGGAACTAGAGATAAAACAAATCGTGATAATGTAGCTGATATATTAGAAGCGGTAGCAGAAATAGTTCAAAAACTAAATATGAGATATTATAAAATAGAAACATTAAGCCCAGAAGGTGAAAGATTACCAGCACCAGAAGGTGATGATTTTATAGCTTATATAGCAAGATTGAAAGCTAAATTAGGTAAAAAATCTGTTGTTGTATCTAACGATGCTGACTTTCACCAATTATTAGAAGAAAATACAAAAATATATGACCCTAGACAACCACGAGAAGGTAAGGGTAACGGTGGTTTTGTAGTATTAAAAAACAAGAAAGCTAAATACGGTGTTATAAAAGCAGCAATATTATCTTATATCATTTCAAATAGTGGTGAAACGGAAAAAATAAAAGCTGCTGATATGGAAGCATACGTAAATGAAAGACCTGAATTATTAGAACAACTAAACCAAAAAGAAGAAGAACTTGAAAAAGATTTATCAAAAATATTTTTGTTAGAAAAAATTACAGCAGGTGATACTTCTGATAATATAAGTTCTATAATTCCTAATGTTAATGTTTTAGATACTGACGTTAATATTCAATTTGGTGAAAAAACTTCTATGAGATTATTAACTGAATATAGATTAAATAATCCGGAAGCTACTTGGGATGAAATAATGATTATGTTAATTGATGGTCAGGCTAAAAAATTACATGATAAAATTATTAGCACTATTAAAACTTCATTTAAAGAAGAAGGGTTGAAACCAAAAGAAGTAAAAGCTAAATTAGAAGAAACTGATTTAAGTACAATAGCACCTAGTTTAGAAGATATTGTAACTGCTATCACTTTTATATATAAAAGAAATGTTACTTTGGTAGATTTTAACTATATAGATTCTGATATACAACAACAAATGGAAGAATATGATAATAACTTAGTAATACAAAATAATACTAATGTTGAAATATCACAATATTTAAAACAAATAGGGTTAGATAGTCTATCTAAAAGATACGCTAATAATAGTGGTAATAATAGTGGTAATAATAGTGGTAATAATATAGGTTAATCTGAAATCTATATTGTATAAGACCCTTTTTGTATGGGGTTTATATTGATGTAATAAATAATATTATTAGTGGTAAAAATAGTTGCAATATATATTGTTTAAACTAGTTTTTAATATTATTATTATAATAAAAACATAAAAATAAAGGAAATAAAATGAGTAAAATATATATAGCAATTTCAGTAGACGACGAATGGGTAATAAATAATAAAATAATAGACGAAAAAGTGTTTGAAGAAGAATTGGTTGATTATAGATTTGAAGTAAGAGAAGATACTATTGACAATCTAATAATGTGGATAAATGAAGCAAGAAGTGAGAATGATAAAATACTAATGAAAGAAGACTTAAAACAACTGATGAATTTAGATGAAAAATATGTATTAAGTAGCATTTCAACAAATGAATATTTAAGCCAAGCAGAAGACGCTGAAAAATTTCGTGAAGTTTGTTTAGAAATATTAGAAGAAAATGGTCCTAATCCTAAAAGAACAAATGATAGTGATAAACCTAATACATTAAAATAACTATCTCTTAAAAAGATTAGAAGAAGCTCAACTTTTTATAATCTTTTTATTAAAGAAAAATTTAATAAATTAGTTAATTTTCTTTAATATATTATTAATCATTGTTCTGAAAATAAATTTGTGGATAATATATAAAGAATACCAATATAAATATCCCCAAATACCTTTCGGCTCAAAATAAGCTCTTAAATAAAATATAGAAGTTTTTGGGTTTTCTATATTAGGAACAATTTTAAATTGTAACCAAGCAAGACCTGGTGTTTTCATTTCTGCAATAAGTCTTAATTCTTTTACATTTCTATCATCTTTATATTCTTCAATAGTCCAAAAATCAATCTTATCACCAACGTGAAGATTGTTTCTATCTATATAACGGTGTCTACAAAGACCGCTACCACCTACTATTTTATCTATAAATCCACGAACATACCATAGAAAATAAGGTGACCAATAACCTGTTCCTTTTTTACCTATTTTTTTAATTTCTGAAAATATTTTATCTATATCTTGTTTATCAACTACTCTATATTTTTCCTCATATAATAATCCTTCTTTTTTTTGAGTAGAATAGAAAACTTTTGTTTTATTTTCAAGGTTGGATAAATTATAAGGAGTATCCCAAACACTTAGTATTTTCCCTTTATCTTCTCTATCTGACGCTAATTTGAATGAAAGACTTAAGGGGACTATCCTATTAATATCATCATTTGACTTAATAATTTTAGAGATATTGTATTTATCTGTAACTACTGCATTATTTGATACCCCTTGTATTAAAGGTAATATTAATTTTTTATGTTGACCTGTCATAAATGCAATTACAGTTCCTATTAGATTAGGTTTAATAATTGAAGATAAAAAAGAAAGATTTACAATAAATAATTTTTTATTTAAAACTTCTTGTGCATAGTTTTGAACTAATTCGGAATATGTTTTTTGTTCTCCATTTCCTAATTCTAATATTTTATTATTATAGGCACTACAAAGAAAAGCTTTTTTTAAATAACTAATAACATTATCTACAAAAATAGCTTCGCATTTGCCTTCATTTTTAAAGAATACTGGTATAAAAGGTAATTTTGTTGCTAGTGTTCTAATTATTTCAAAAGAAGAACCACCGCCACCTATAATAACACCGGCTCTGAGTTCGATTACATTTTTATGGTTTTTTCTTAATTCTTCACCTGTAATTTGTCTGCTTTTAAGATGTGTAGATAGATTTTCATCTTCTTTTCCTAATCCACCTAAATATATAATTTTATTTATACCAGCTTTGTTAGATATATTGGATATAAACGATGATAATTTTTTTTCTTGATTTAAAAAATCATTATTATCTTCTTCTGACATAGAATGAATTAAATAGTATAAGACATCAGCCTCTTTAAATATCTCGATAATTTTTTCTTGGTTATCTTCCTCTAACGGCATATCGTGTATACGACAATTCTCTTTATTTAAATGAGAAAGTTTTCGTTTATTTCTACTAAAAAGATGTAATTCATATTCATTATTTTTATCTTGTAAAAATTTTTTAATTAGTCTTTGCCCTATATATCCGCTTGCACCTAAAATAATTATTTTTTTCAATTTATATCCTTTATATATTAAAATTATATCTTTTTATTACTTACAAACTGCTTAATTTTAGTAAATGTTTTATAATAAATAAAAGTAATATATTATAAAGGAAACAAATCATGCACCAAACAGTAAAAACAATTATTTATGATGAAGATAAAATAATAAAAGTAAAAGAAAATGGAACAAAAGAAATAGAAGATATAAAGGCCGATGATAATTTTTTATCCGGTAAAATTTTAAAGATAATATTTTATATATTAATACTATATCCGATGATATTCACTATTGTCTTACCTTTATTTATAATTGAATTAGTAATGTTTGCTGATTCAATTATCGAAGCATTAAAATATTTTGGTATAAACACAACTTTTATTAATATAACACACACCGGTAATATAGAAAGCGGTTTTAATATAGGTAATATAATATCGGTTGCATTTATGGGATTATTATTACGCGTTAGAAAGATAGTTTTTAGTTGGGTTAAGTGGGTTGTTAAAGATGGAGTTAAAACTTTTTTTAGAGGTAGTAGAGATATAAAAATATCAAATTTAGGTTTAGATTTAGATGATAAATTTATAAGCTGGAATGATATCGCTTGGATAACAGAAGAAAAACTAAAACATAAAAAATATAACTATATATATAGAATAAAAACAACTAAATATTTAGAATATGAAAAAATCAAAAAAGACCAGATGTTAAATAAATTGTTAAAAAACAAAGGTAAGGATGTTAATATTTTTGCTACTGCGAAGGCTCTTGAAAATATTAAGAAAGAATATGAAGAATTAAAAAAGAGTATGGATATTGAAACGAATTTTTTTCAATTTTATACTATTAAAAAAATAGAAAGTTTTCAAAAAGCAAAAGAATAATTATATAATATTCTTTTAAGTTATCTTGAAGCTAATTTTTAATACAATGAAAGTTGAAATTAAAATAAGGATTTTAAAATGTTTGAACCTATGACAGACGTAGTTCCAAGTATATTCGCTTGGCTAAATCAAGGACCACTAACTTTAACAATTGTATTACATACAATTATAGTAATGCCTATGTTTTTTATTTATAAGCAAGAAAAAGCGAGATTAGAAAGTAATTAAATAGTTTTTTTCTTAGAAAAATTCATATTATATATGCTATATACTAATGCTGCAGTTATTATTGAAATTATAATAATTTGTGCTAAATTTAAAATTATACCTACTATTTCCATTTGAATATCCTTTTGATTATTTAGGTTATTATAAAACAAATATGATATAATTATATTAAAAAAGGTTATATATGTTAATTTTAAAAACAACTCTTTTAACTATAACAATTAGTATGATTATGACTGGTTGTGTTGGTATAGGAGTAGTTCATTCAAAAACAAGAATATCTGAATGTGATAGTTACTATGCTAAAGAGAAGAATTTAAATTATTTAAAGAATCTATATGGTGAGCCTAAAGATATAACTATTAAAGAAAATACTACTTCTTATTTATATACTAAGGATAATATGGCATTACGTGGTGTTATTCCTATGATAGGAATAGGAATACCTTTAGTTTTACCTATTGGCACAGATTATTACATAATTAAATATAAAGACGAAGATTGTATAGATATTGAAGAAGAGTATACTGAATGGTCTGGTTATATGTGTGGTTATTTAAATGAAAACGGAAAACGTGGCTGTACAACACTTGGTAAATAAATTTATAGAAAAAGGTTAAATATGTTAAACGGAAAGTTTATAATAAAAGTATCTAATGTTGTCGATGACGAAGGCGATAATTTACCACCATTTTATATGGGTGAAAGACACGTTGATTTAAGTGTCCTAAGTCATGATATATTTGAATTCGAAGATTATACTTCAGCTTTTAAACATTGTGATAGAGATATGTTTATAGATAATTATAGAAATGCGATTTTTACTATTCAAAAAGTAACACTTGTTGATGTAGTTGAATAAGGAATTAGAATGGTTAAGAAGAATTTTCCAAGTTTTGGAATAAGTAAAAGAAAAAATAAATATGCTGCATGTTTAATAGTATATGATGATAATCCAATATTTCATGACGAACAATTTTTAGATTATATACTTGATATTATGAAAAAAATAGGAAAAACTACTAGTGTAACTTCTACTGCAATAATATTTGCTAAGAGAACAGAATTTTTATTAGATTGGCATTCTATGAAATTTGAATTCGAATTAAAAAATCAAATAATGATGTTTGAAGATAAAAAATTAACCCATACTTTATATATTGATGATTTACTATCTGAATTTGAAAAATTAAAAAACCAAGACTAATTATATAATTTTTAGTTATTATTATAATAATATAAAAAAGGACTATTAGTTTGGAATTAAATGAATATATTTTATCTAAAATAGCTTATACTGATATGAAATTATTTAAATCCGCTGCTTTAAAACTCTAAAAACTTTACTACATTCAACTGTATGAGATTTAAGTTTATCACCTTTTGGATTGATATTTAAATCATTGCATAAGATACAATTAATATTTTATTTGTTATAATGATAGATATAAAAAGGAATTAAAGATGATTAAAATGAATTGTGCTGGGTTTGGGACAAGTAAAAGAAAAAATAAATATGCTGCTTGTTTAATAGTATATGATGATGACCCAATATTTCATGATGAACAATTTTTAGATTATATAGAAGATATAATGGAGAAAGTAGGTAAAGCTATTGATATTACTTCAACTGCTATTATATTTGCTGATAGAAAAAGTTTTTTATTAGATTGGCATACTATGAAATTCGAATTTGAATTAAAAAATCAAGTTATGATGTTTGAAAATAAAAAATTAACCCATACTTTATATATAGAAGATTTGCTATCTGAATTTGCAAAATTAAAAAATCAAGACTAATTATATAATTTTTATTTATCATTATAATAATATAAAAAAGGAATATTAGTTTGGAATTAAATGAATATATTTTATCTAAAATAGCATATATTGATATGAAATTATTTCATGATTTTGAAGAAAATATATTTGAGGTTATTAAAGATGATAATATAGGAGATTCTATATTAGAAAAGTTAGAATTATATATAGAATACAAATCTTCAAAATCTTATGCTAATAATATACAAATAAATAAAAAAATTATTATTTTAGATAAAAAAAATAATTTTTCAAATTATATAAGTATAGATGATTTAAATAAAAAAGAATATACAAATTTGTTAATAGAATTAAATATACCAGAATTTTCTAATACACTAGAAAAAGAAGACATTTTAGAGTATCTTGATAATAATAAATTAGTTAATATTACTAGTCCAGATTTAGATATTAAAGATTTTAACACAGAAACACAAGCAGTTTCTTTCACTCCTAACAAATCTACTAAAAAAGAATTATCTTTTGGATTTAGAGGGACAGCACGTAGTGAAGATTGGGAACAAAATAAGTTAATGGGAGCTAATATTGCTCTTAATCCTGAAAAATTGCAAAAAGAACTAACAACAGATAAAATAGATATATCTAAAAAAGAAATTCAAGATGCTTTAACACCTGAATATTTTCATGAGAGTGTAATTTTTGTAGAAAAGACTATAGAGTTGTATCAAAAAAATAATACTATATTAGATATAGAAGAATATTTACAGTTATTATTTTTTGGCCATTCATTGGGTGCAGATATAGCACAATTTATATATTTAACGTTTGCAGATAAATTCCCATTATCAAAAACTGTAACTTATGATGGTCATAATATGGCTCACCTTTTAGATAATGTTGAATTAGAATATAGCAGTAAAAAAGATAATATGGTTAATTTTCAATTACAGGCTGAAAGTGGTGCCAAAGAAATTTTATCATTTTTAGGAAAAGTACTTGAACGAATATCTGGTAAAAATAGTAGTAATGATAAAGTGTTACTAATATTTAAGGATTATTTTAATAGAATAAAAAATCATGATGCTGACCAAATACATGATTCTTTAGTTGTCTACCGAGCTATTGCTAATGTTTTTAAAGATAGATTAAAAGAATTTAATGATATTGAGAAAATAGAAGAAATGAATATTATTATTCAAGAATATGGTGGAGTAAATAAAATGATAAATATTATTTATTATTTAAATACTGGAAAAGAATTAGAAGAATTTGAAGAAATACATTCTAAATTAGAGGTTTTTGAAGAGATATATCAGAAACTACAAAATAAAGAAATTAAAACAAAAGATGTAAAAGAAATTTATAGTGAATTATTTGGGATAGAATTAAAGGATAATCCAGGTTTTATGGAACAAACTTTAGATTTTGTAAAGTCTGGTGCTATTGGTGCTAAAAATTTATATAAAAAATCGAAATCAATACTTAGTAATCAAATAGCTAAAATAATTAAAAAACTTCCTAAAAGAGATATAGAGATAATAGAAGTATCGAAAGAAGTAATGTCTAAAAATATACCAAAAGAAAAAACGGATAAACCATCTAATAGTCATAATAACAAATCCTAGAATATTATAGTTGACGAAACAATTATTATATATAAAATCCTTTAAATCCGCTGCTTTAGAGCTCTAAAAAGCTTTGCTACATTCAACTGTGTGAGATTTAAGTTTATCACCTTTTGGATTGATATTTAAATCATTTTCATAATAGAAACATTTTTCAAAATCTTTATCATCATTCACAATAATTTTATAAAATCCTTTCGCGATTGCAATTTTATTTTTACCCATAGTTTTTGGTCTTTTATCAAATACCATAACATCAATAATTTGAACATATCCTAACTTCTTAGCAACTTTTTTCCCGTAAGCTTCTGACTTAATCCAAGTGTATCTATTTACTTTTGCGGCCATTGGAACAGCATTGATATTTAAGTCATAAGTATTCTTTAAAACAGCCCAATTAAAGTCGTACGCGCTATCATAGCCGAGTAATACATAGTAACTACATACTAATATACTAATT
>Ga0256827_10000076_pt1 | contig 51183 bp, 41 predicted proteins | sample CV84metaG_FD_185977 | JGI IMG/M metagenome (GOLD analysis project Ga0256827, IMG submission 185977) | Hydrothermal vent microbial communities from East Pacific Rise, Pacific Ocean - CV84 | ecosystem: Environmental > Aquatic > Marine > Hydrothermal vents | place: Pacific Ocean: East Pacific Rise... | reverse complement strand
TTGCAAGCCACACAATGAGTCGACTCTGGCAGGAGCATGAGTCTTGCAAAAGCTATCTCCTCTTCGCACTCAGCACAAACACCATAACCCTCTTTGTCTACTCTTTGCAGGGCATACTTGAGTCTGTTTACTCTTATCTCGGCTTCGTGCATGGCATGCTCGTTTACCTGCTGCTCTTGAATCATCTCTTGCCGAGTAAGGCGTCCAAGTGAGCAGTCTGGAGTAATGGGTTTGGTTTTTTCTTTGAGTTCATCTATCTCGTGCTGCATAGCAATTAGGTCTTGTGTGATTTTATCTTTGATTTGTCTCTGTTTATCTGTAGTCATTTTAAATTATAGCAAATTATTGGGGGATTTTAGAAAAGTTAGTGGTACTGGAGAGGGGATTTGAACCCCTAAGCCTTGCGGCGGTGGATTTTGAATCCACTATGTATACCATTCCATCACTCCAGCAATTATTGGATTGCAATGATAGTGATTTCTTACTTAAAAGTAAATAATGTTTTGCCGATATACAAGTATGGAACTTTAATTGCTCAATAACTAGCAATATATAAGAGATAATATAAAATAGAGGAGGTTTGTTATGCGTGTTACACAAAGTATGTATTATGATAATTTGTACGGTACTAACAACTCTAACTTAAATAAGAGACTTTTTGATGTTAATAAACAGATAGCATCAGGACTAAAAATCCAATATGCAAGTGATGATATAGCCACATTTACAGAGACTATGAGACTTGATAATGAGATTACAACACTTACTCAAATAACAAAGAGTACTGAAAGTGCTTATAAAATCTCCAATCAAACAGATGTTGTCTTAAATGAGTTTGAAACATCAATGAATAGAATGAGAACTCTTTTACTTAATGCTGCAAATGGTGTGAATGATGATGTTGCACTAGATGCTATAGGTGCCGAACTCAGGGGTATAGAAGGACACTTTAAAAATCTTGCAAACACATCTATTAATGGACAATTTCTTTTTTCTGGTTCAGCTGTTGATATTAGACCAATATCGGAAGATGGTACTTATAATGGTAATGATGTTGGGATGAAAGCATTTTTAGGTTCTCACTCACAACAGCAATATAACCTTTCTGGTGCAGAACTGTTTTTAGGAGAAGAGGTCTTAGTAAAGCGTGAAATTACTAGTAATGTTGTAAACAAAAACCCTTTAGATGCTTCAGCTACTCTTAGTTCAAATAGTACAATTCGTGATTTAATGGGCGATACAGATGATACAGTAGATAGTGTGAACAATAAACATCACTTCTATCTTAGAGGTACAACCAGTGATGGAACAATGTTTAATAAAAAAATATCTATGAAAGATGATGATAAAATAGATGAGCTGCTTACCCAAATAGGTAACTCGTATGGAAACACCCCAAACCTTAAGCTAGTAAATGTTTCATTTAATGCAGCTGGTCAGATTGAAATAGAAGATAAAATGAAAGGTTCTTCAAAACTTGACTTTCACTTAGTGGGTGCAGTTGACTTTTCAGGTGGTGCAGCTGCAGATGTAACAGATATTGATTCACTAGATAGTGGAGAAACTAATTTTGCAGAAATTGTAAACCCAACAGTTCCACCTGCGAATACACTTTACGTGAAAGAGTTTGTAAAATCTGGTTTACATGGAGCGGTAGGCGCTGCTTCTAATATAGAGGGATTACTTTTAGATAGAACACAGTTTGTTCAGAACGGCTCAAAACTATCTTCTAATGTTTCTCAGATAGAAAAAGGAACAAATGCTTTTGCAACACCATCTACCAAAATCTCAGAAGTAGCTGATTTATCTCAAGGAAATGCAGGCACACTCGATGGAACTCAGTTTAAACTTACAGGGTTTGATGTTGGAAATAATCCATTTGATGTGCAGATAGATTTTAAAAATACAGCTAATGGTGGTTCGACATTTTCATGGGACAATGGTGTTACTAATTACTCAATTTTTAATGTAGAAAACCCTAGAACAGCTGTAGATGCAGATGATATGACTTATCAACAACTTATGGATGTTGTAAATATGGTAGTTACAAAAAATATTCCAGCTTCAACAAATACAGATACTGACTATGATGCAGCAATTAACAGTTCAAATTCTCTTGGTCAAACATATTTAAGTTCTGATGGTAGAATGGAGTTTGTAGATATGCACTCTAAAGATACACAAGCGAGAATTTCTCTACATGATGCCAATAGCGGACAGTTTGCTAATGATCCAGCTACAACAGCATCATCAGTAATGGCCTTTAACTCTAATAATGCATTAACAGTTCGTGACCCTAAAACTGATTTTTTTAAAGCTATAGACGAGATGATTACTGCAGTTGAAAATTATAAAGAGAGAGCTGACGCATCTAGTGGCGATAAAAGAAATGTTGGCATTCAGAATGCAATTGGAATGATGGATGATTTACAAGACCATGTATTTAGATCACACTCTTTAGTGGGTGCACAGTCAAATACCTTAACAAACTCTCTAGAAAGAACTGAGATTTTAAAACTAAGCACTATGACACTACGTTCATCAACAATAGATACAGATTTAGCTGAGGCATCATTAACATTAACACAGTTGTCACTCAACTATGAAGCAATGCTTTCAACTGTTGGGCGTGTTTCAAAGTTAAGTCTAGTAAATTATTTATAAATAATCTTGCAAAATGCCAAATAAATTCCTTCATGGAACGTTTTTGGCTATACTTCTTTCAAATTTCATATACTAAGGTTACATAATTTGAAAGAGACTCTATTTATCATAATTTTTGGTATTTTAATCTATCTTGGATTTTCTACTATCTTTGGAGACAGTGAGCTCATGGGTAGTTATGGTGCTGTTTTTGCTACATATAACCATCAGTTTTTTGGCTATCTCTCTTATCTATATCTTTTTACCCTTTTAGCACCTCTATATTTTTTATATAAAAATACAGAATTGAACTTTAGAACAGCAGAGGTTCTTATAGCTTCTTTGTTACTTTTCTTTTCACTTCTTATAGCACAGAGTATTTTAGTTGAGGGTGAGCTAAGAGGTTCTTTAGCAGGTGGTTTTGTTGATTTCTTATCACCTTATATTGGGCTCTTTGGTGTTTGGATATTTTGGTTTATTATTATCTCTGTATCTATCATTATTTTACTAGACAAAACAACACAAGAGATCATTACTATCTGTAGTGACTTTATAAAAGAAAAAATTCCAAATCTCTCTTTAAGTACATCAAGTATTCCAACAGATGTGCAAGAGACTAAAGAGAGTCTCAAAGATGAAGTATCTGAGGAAGTTCCAAGTCAAGCTGTTGAAGAACCACTACAACAGAGCTTTGAAGATGAAGTTCAAGAAACTGCAGTAGAGCCTTTAGAAGAAGAGCTTTTAGAGTCACAAGACGAAGCTACTCCAGTAAAAATTAAACTTATCAAAGCAGAAAAAAAAGTAAAGAAAAAAGAAGAAATAAAAACTGAAACTAGTGAAAAATCAAATAATATTGTAGAGTTGGCAACAAAAGTAAAAGAGCAAAAAAATGCTGTTGTAGTTGAAGAGCTTGAAGAGAACAAAAAACTCTTAGCAACCATTGAAACAGGTAAGGTGGAAAAACCGAAAAACTTTACTCTTCCTTCTGTGAATTTTTTACAAAAACCAAAAGCAAGTTCTAAGGGAATGGATGAGAGTGAACTCGATGATAAAATTCGTTACCTTATTGAGAAACTTGCACATTTTAAAATAGATGGTGATGTGGTACGTACCTATGCTGGCCCAGTTGTGTCTACTTTTGAGTTTAAGCCTGCTGCAAATGTTAAAGTGAGTAAAATTCTTAATCTTCAAGATGATTTAGCGATGGCACTCTCAGCTGAGACTATCCGTATACAAGCACCTATACCAGGGAAGGATGTAGTTGGAATTGAGATACCAAATGAGACGGTAGATACAATTTACTTGCGGGAACTTTTAGATGATAAACTCTTTAAAGAAGCATCATCTCCTCTTACTATTGTACTAGGTAAAGATATTGTTGGGAAGCCTTTTATTACTGACCTAAAAAAACTGCCTCATCTTCTTATCGCAGGAACTACGGGAAGTGGAAAAAGTGTTGGAATAAATGCGATGATACTATCACTTTTGTATAAAAATTCACCAGACCAACTACGTTTACTAATGATAGACCCTAAAATGCTTGAGTTTTCAACATATAATGATATTCCTCATCTTTTAACACCCGTTATAACAAAACCAAAGCAGGCAATAGTTGCACTAAATAATATGGTTGCAGAGATGGAACGACGTTATGAGCTCATGGCTGAAACTCGTACTAAAAATATTGAAAACTACAATGAAAAAATTAAAAAAGAGGGTGGGGAACACTTCCCTTACATAGTTGTTATCATAGATGAGTTAGCTGACCTTATGATGACAAGCGGTAAAGATGTTGAGATAAGTATTGCAAGACTTGCTCAAAAATCTCGTGCTTGTGGTATACACCTTATTGTAGCTACACAGCGTCCTTCTGTAGATGTTGTAACGGGACTTATTAAGGCAAACTTACCATCACGTATATCTTACAGAGTAGGGCAGAAAGTAGACTCTAAGATTATCTTAGACCAGATGGGTGCTGAGTCACTTCTTGGTCGTGGAGATTTGCTCTTTACCCCTCCTGGTTCTCCTGCTCTTGTTCGTCTGCATGCTCCTTGGGCAACCGAAGAGGAGATAGAAAAAATTACAGATTTTATTCGTTCTCAACGTGAACCAAACTATGACAAAAGTTTTTTAGTTGAAGAGAATGAAGAGGTAAACTCTGGAGTACGAGATACTTATGAAGAGTTAGATTCTCTCTATGAAGAGGCAAAAAATGTTGTTTTAACCGATAAAAAAACATCTATCTCTTACTTACAGAGAAAACTTCAAATAGGCTATAATCGTTCTGCTAGAGTAATAGAACAGCTTGAAGCAGAGGGTGTTCTTTCTGCTCCAAATACAAAAGGAATAAGAGTAATACTTTAATGCCAAAAGCAGATCTTATTTTTACACAGCGATATAGTTCATATAGTGTTCATGTATCTAATCTTGAAAAGTTAAGTGTTAAACAGATTCAAGAATTACAAAATTTTGTAGTAAAACGCAGTGGTATATTTGATTTTAATACCTATAGTTTTTCCATTCAAAAACGTTTAGAATTTTATGAGTTTGTATCGTTGATTGAGAAGTTAAATATAGATGCTAGATGCCAAGAGAATATTATTGCAAAAGAGACTCAGCCTAGAATTGGTTTTGGACAGTATAAAGGTATGCAGTATAATGAATTGACTAACTCTTATATGCTCTGGTTAAAAACTAATTATCATGGAAAAGATAGAACTGTTATAGATAAAGAGTTAAAACGAAGAAAACTATAAACCTCCTTAAATCTTGAGTATTTAATAAAAATCTCACTGTTACGAAAATAAACAGATAAAGCATTAAATGTAAATCTTGTGTTTACATAAGTAACACTCACAAAATCATTACTCATCTTTAGCTATAATCTTACGAAATTAAACAAACAGGAATGACTATGGCATTTTTAGAAGAGTATAAAGCACATGTTGCAGAGCGTGAAACATTAGGTGTTCCACCATTACCACTTTCAGCTGAACAGACAGCAGAATTAATTGAGTTAATCAAAGTAGATTGCACAGATGAGTTACTTGACCTACTCACAAACCGTGTAGCTCCGGGTGTTGACGATTCAGCATATGTTAAAGCGGCATTTTTAAATGATGTAGCAGCTGAAAATGTTACAGTTGCAGCAATTTCAGCTAAAAAAGCTGTCGATATGCTTGGTATGATGCTTGGTGGTTACAATGTTAAGCCAATGATCGATGCACTTTCATCTTCTGATACAGAAGTTGTAGATGCAGCAGTAGCAGCACTGAGTAAAACTTTACTTGTTTATGATGCATTTAATGATGTTGAGGAGCTACATAAAGCAGGAAATGCAGCAGCTACCAAAGTTATGACTTCATGGGCAAATGCTGAGTGGTTTACAGGGAAAGATGCACTAGCAGATGAAATAACAGTAACTGTTTATAAAGTTCCAGGTGAGACAAATACTGATGATTTATCTCCAGCATCAGAAGCATTTACACGTTCAGACATTCCTTTACATGCAAACTCATTTTTAGTGAACAAAATGGAAAACCCATTAGAGACTATTGCAGAACTTAAGAAAAAAGGTCACCCAATCTCTTATGTTGGTGATGTTGTTGGTACTGGTTCTTCAAGAAAGTCAGGTGTTAACTCTGTTCAATGGCACATGGGTGTAGATATTGATGGTGTTCCTAACAAGCGTACTGGTGGTGTTGTTCTTGGTGGAATTATTGCTCCAATTTTCTTTGCAACTTGTGAAGATTCAGGTGCACTTCCATTAGAACTAGATGTTTCTAAAATGGAAACTGGTGATGTTGTTACAATTTACCCATACAAAGGTGAGGCTCACAAAGATGGTGAGTGTATCGCTACTTTCAAACTAAACCCTAACACAATTACTGATGAAGTACGTGCAGGTGGTCGTATTCCACTTATTATTGGTCGTGGTTTAACTTCTAAAGCTCGTGGTGTTCTTGGTCTTGGTGCTTCTGAAGCATTCTTAACTGCTGAGCAACCTGCCGATACTGGTAAAGGTTTCACGTTAGCACAAAAAATGGTTGGTAAGGCTTCTGGTCTAGCAGGTGTTCGTCCTGGTATGTACGTTGAGCCTGAAATGAGTACAGTTGGTTCTCAAGATACTACTGGTCCAATGACTCGTGATGAGATTAAGGAGCTTGCAGCACTTGGTTTCAATGCTGACCTTGTTATGCAATCATTCTGCCATACAGCGGCTTACCCTAAACCATCAGATGTAATCATGCACCACAAACTCCCAGAGTTTATCTCTAATCGTTCAGGTGTAGCTCTTCGTCCAGGGGACGGAGTTATTCACTCTTGGTTAAATAGAATGGTTCTTCCAGATACTGTTGGTACTGGTGCAGATAGCCATACACGTTTCCCTCTTGGTATCTCTTTTCCTGGTGGATCTGGTGTTGTTGCATTTGCTGGTGTAACTGGTTCTATGCCGCTTACTATGCCTGAGTCTGTTCTTGTAAGATTTAGCGGTGAGATGCAACCAGGTATCACTCTTCGTGACCTTGTTAATGCAATTCCTTATGTTGCTATTCAAAAAGGTCTTTTAACTGTACCTAAAGCTGGTAAAATCAATGTGTTTGCTGGTCGTATCTTAGAAATCGAAGGTCTACCTGATTTAAAAGCTGAACAAGCGTTTGAGCTCTCTGATGCATCTGCTGAGCGTTCTGCTGCGGCATGTACAGTTCTTTTAAATACTGCTCCAATCGAAGAGTATTTAAAGTCTAACGTGGTTCTTTTAGAGTCTATGATTAAAGATGGTTATGAAGATTCTCGTACACTAGCGCGTCGTGTTGGTAAGATGAAAGATTGGTTAGCTAATCCATCACTTATGAAACCAGATGCTGATGCAGAGTATGCTGAAATAATCGACATTAACCTTAACGAAATTACAGAGCCAATTTTATGTTGTCCAAATGATCCAGATAATGTAAAACTTCTTAGTGAAGTTGCTGGTACTGAACTTCATGAAGTATTCTTAGGTTCTTGTATGACTAATATCGGTCATTACCGTGCGGCTGGTGAAGTTATGAGAGGTGAAACTGGAGTAGCTGTTGAGAAGTTCTGGATTGTTCCACCAACAAGAATGGATGAGCAACAACTAATCAACGAAGGTTACTACGAAGTCTATAAAGCTATTGAAGCTCATACAGAGGTTCCAGGTTGTTCATTATGTATGGGTAACCAAGCTTCAGCACGTGTTGACTCAACAGTTTTCTCAACATCAACTCGTAACTTCGACAACCGTCTAGGAAAAGGTACTCAAGTTTATCTTGGTTCTGCAGAGCTTGCTGCTGTATGTGCTAAACTTGGTCGTATTCCAACTCCAAAAGAGTACATGGACATTGTTCCTGCTAAAATTGCTGGTAAAGAAGCAGATATCTATAAATACCTTAACTTCAATGAAATTGAAGGGTATCATTTAGAAGCTCGTGATACAGCTGAAAATACTTATGGTGTTACTGTTAAACCAGTTTAAATCTACCTTATATATCGCAGAAAGAGAGTTTCTTTTTCTGCGACAATCTCCTTCCTTTTAAACTTCTATCTCTACATTCTATAATCTAATATGCAAACATGTCAGTAATATGTTATATTTATGATATAATTTGTTATAAGATATTATTACAAGGGAATACCTGTGGCTAAAATAAACGACCTTCTTCCATATACAGATTCGCTATCATTACTGTACATGGAAGAGGATCAAAAATTACTCCATAGTGTATCGGATCTTTTAAAGAAAATATTTAAGAGAGTTGATGATGCAGATGATGCTAATATAGCTCTTGGTTTTGCAAAATTCAATAGCTATGACCTAGTGATTGTGGACTCTTTATCTACTATTATGAGCATTAGTGAGCTTATTTTAAGTTTAAAATCAATCCAAAGTAATTTAAGGTTTATTGTTACAGTTAAGAATTTTTCTGATTCACAATTATTAGAATTATATAAATTAGGTATACATTCTATAGTGAAAAAACCTTTTAGTGCTTCAGTTTTATTGGATGAAATACTAAAGGTTACATCCTCTTTAGTGGCAGATAGAAGTTATCTTCAAGCCGATTTTGAGAGACTTAACAACAATCTGATTGCTGAAAGAAAAAAAGTATCTCACCTACTAGTAAATGAAAAAAAGTATAACGAACAGGTGAATTTCTTTCAAAATAGTATTCATATGAATAGAAATTACCATGAACTTACTGGTTTACCAACAAGATATGTTCTGCAAGAGAAGATTGGAAAATCTCAGTACTCGTTGCTTTATATCAATATAGACCATTTTGACTTTGTAAATAGTATATATGGAATGGGTAATGCAAATAAGCTTTTAAAAAAAACAGCAGATAGACTAAACTCTTTTTTACCAAGTAATGCTGAGCTTTTTCATATTACTGCGGATGAATTTGTTATTCTTCTTGAAAATGCAAAGAAAAATCAAGATTATATTTTAGCTAAGCAGATACAAGCACTTTTTAAAGAGGTTCCCATAGAGTTTGAGGGCAATACTCAATACATATCTTTTTCTATAGGTATCGATAGCGGAAAAAGTAAGATACTTTTTGTAAATGCAAAATCGGCTTCAAAAGAGGCTCGAAGTTTTGGTGGAGATCAAGCTGTTATATACTCATCTAGTTCTCTTTATGTTCAAGAGCAACGAGAAAATCTTTATTGGATTAAAGTACTTAAAATGGCATTTGATGAAGATAAAGTGTTTACTTACTATCAGCCAATAATAAATAATAAACAACCTGAAATAAAGCATTACGAAGTTTTATGTAGATTAAAAGATGAAAATAATAGATTAATTGATGCTAATAAATTTATAAAGAGTGCTAAACTTATTGGTTTAATTACTCAAATAACAAGAACCGTAGTAGATAGAGCATTTAAAGAATTTACGAACAATGATTATAACTTTTCGATTAATATTAGTCGTTATGACTTACATGAAGAGTATCTAGTAGATTTATTAGAGTATAAATGTGAGACCTATAATATTGCAAGAGAACGTGTTTATTTAGAGATTATAGAAGACATCTTAATCCCAAAATGCGATGCAATAGATAGACAAATTGTTGAACTCAGAGAGTTAGGTTACAATTTAATTATAGATGATTTTGGTTCTGATAAATTCACTTTTACTAGAATGTTTGATCTGCAGGTTGACTATATTAAAATTGATGGAAGTTTCATAAAAGAGTTAAATAAAAATGGGTCTTATAAAACAATGGTACAAGGTATCGTAGACTTTGCAAAAGCGAGTGGTATTAAAACAATTGCAGAGCATATTGAAAGCAGAGAGGTTCTGAAAATTGTCAATGAATTAGGAATTGACTACTCTCAAGGTTTCTTACTCGGTAAACCAGCACTGACTTTAAAGTGATTTAGAATACCTTTTAATTGTTTATAATGTCGTACTCAGTAGGTATAGATGGAATGAAAGTACTCTCATTTATCTGAATATTTTGAAGCTGGTTTGTAAATATAATTTCAACACTATTTTCAAATTCATCCATATAAGATATCGATTTTAAAAGATTGTTTTGTGTAAATATATTAAATTTAGACTCTTGATATTGTGCGGTATATCTGTCTTTAGAAATTTTCTGTGCATTTTGAATCATATTAAAAAAATTAAAATTTGAATCAATATGTCTAATAATTACCTGTTCTATCTCTGGCTCAATAATAGTGACAGTACCTGAAGTGATATAAACATATTTTTGGATAGGATCCGTATATGTCCAAACTGCATTTTGTGGCTTAGAAGCTATTATATGCCCACTATAACTAAGAACTTTATTTTTTTCATCAGTAATGTTTTGTACAAAATCGGCCTTAAAAGAGTTGATATTATTAATAGATGCATAGCTTAATGTAAAAAAGATTATACTTAAAAATATATGTTTCATTTCTTTCCTTATAATTTGGGAAATTATAGCAAAGTGACCGTTTACATACTACTACTTTGAAATTTAACACAAATCATTTACTTATTTATAAGATTATTATTTATTATGTGATAATATACACGATATTTCTAGGATTACTGCAAACAGTGAGTAGTCACATATAAGGTTGAAGATGCTACAAGCATTAATGGGTAAAGTTTTCGGAACTTCTAATGATCGTGAATTAAAAAAATACAATAAAAGAGTTAAGGCTATAAATGCTTTAGAGAGCAAATATGAAGTCTTAAGTGATGATGAACTAAAAGCTGCATTTAATGCACTTAAAGAGAGTGTACTTAGTAATGAAAAGGGTTTAGATGATGTACTAAGCGACTCTTTTGCAATTACGAGAGAGGCAAGTAAGCGTGTACTCAATATGAGACACTTTGATGTTCAACTGATTGGTGGTATGGTTCTTCATGAAGGACGAATTGCTGAGATGAAAACAGGTGAGGGTAAAACTCTTGTAGCCACGTTGGCAATTGTACTCAATGCAATGCTAGGCAAGGGTGTTCATCTTGTTACAGTAAATGATTACCTAGCTTCTCGTGATGCTACTGAAATGGGAGTACTCTATAATTTCTTAGGTTTAAGTGTTGGTACTATTCTTGAAGACTCACATGATCCAGAAGTTAAAAAAGCAGCCTACAATGCTGATATTACTTACGGTACTAACAATGAATTTGGATTTGATTACCTCAGAGACAATATGAGCTATTCTGCTGAGACAATGGCTCAACGTAGTCACGGTTTTGTTATTGTTGATGAAGTTGATTCAATTTTAATTGATGAAGCGAGAACTCCCCTTATTATTTCAGGACCTACAAACAGAAGTATGCAGGACTATGCTGATGCCAATAATATTGCACTAAAATTAGAAAAAGATACTCACTTTACGGTTGATGAAAAAGACAAGGTTGTTCTGATAACTGAAGATGGTATTACTAAAGCAGAAGAGCTTTTTGGTGTTGAAAATCTTTATAGTGCAGAAAATGCATCTCTTCCTCATGCACTAGACCAAGCTTTAAAAGCAAACTACCTTTTTGAAAAAGATGTTGACTACGTTGTGAATGATGGTGAAGTAGTTATTGTTGATGAGTTTACAGGTCGTCTGAGTGAAGGAAGACGCTTCTCCGAAGGCCTACACCAAGCATTGGAAGCAAAAGAGGGTGTAGAGATTAAAGAAGAGACTCAAACCCTTGCTGACATTACATTTCAAAATTACTTTAGAATGTATGACAAACTAGCGGGTATGACAGGTACTGCAGAGACTGAAGCTGCTGAGTTTGCTCAGATATATAATCTTGATGTTGTTTCTATCCCTACAAATATTCCAATTACAAGAGCTGATTTAAATGACTTGATTTATAAAACAGAAGAAGAAAAATTTTCTGCGGTTATAAATACGATTAAAGAGCTTAGTAAAACTGGACAACCTGTTCTTATAGGTACTGCTTCTATTGAAAAATCAGAAGCACTTCATGAAGTTCTAAAAGAACAGAAGATAGCACATACGGTCCTTAATGCTAAAAACCATGAGCAAGAGGGTGAAATCATCAAATCTGCTGGTGCAAAAGGTGCTGTGACAATTGCAACAAATATGGCTGGTCGTGGTGTTGATATTAAAGTAAGTGATGAAGTAAAAGCTCTTGGTGGACTCTATATTGTAGGAACAGAAAGACATGAAAATCGCCGTATTGATAACCAACTTCGTGGACGTTCTGGTCGTCAAGGTGATGCGGGAACTACACAGTTTTACCTCTCTTTAGAAGACAACTTACTCCGTATATTTGGTTCAGATAAGATTAAATCAATTATGGAAAGACTCGGTGTTGAAGATGGTGAGTACATAGAATCAAAAATGGTAACTCGTGCGGTAGAAAAAGCTCAGAAAAAAGTCGAAAATATGCACTATGAAGGTCGTAAGCAGATTGTAGAGTATGATGATGTAGCTAATGAGCAGCGTAAAATTGTTTATAAATTTAGAAATCAACTTCTCTCAAAAGAGTACGATATTGCAGAAAAAATTAATGAAATTAGACTTGCATATGTTGAAAATATTCTTCTTTTATCTGATATATTTGATGGTGGAGCGAGAGAAGATTTTAATCTTAAAAAAGTAGCAGAACTCTTAAAAGAGGAAGTTAATTTTGACTTAGAAATAGAGTCACTTACATCTCTAGAGTATGATGAACTTTTAAGTGAGATTAATCGTCAGCTTAAAGAGTCTTATGACACTAAAATGAGTGTTTTAGATGAAGGTATGCGCATAGATATTGAAAAAGAGTTTTACTTAAAAGAGTTAGACAATGTTTGGAGAGAGCACCTTTATTCTATGGACACTATGAAAACAGGTATCAGACTCCGTGCTTACAATCAAAAAGATCCACTTGTTGAGTATAAAAAAGAGAGTTTTAACCTCTTTAGTGAGCTTATCAACGATATTAAGTTTAATACGATTAAAACACTTCAAATTATTCAGTTTAAAGTAGAATCTGCTGAAGAAGAAGCAGCTAGAATTGCTGAGAAACTTGCAACGGAACAAAAGCTTAAAGAAGCAGCTAGAATTTTCAACCACTCAAATGCTCAAAAAGAAGAGATTAATGAGAAAAAAGTTGCTAGAAATGATCCTTGTCCTTGTGGAAGTGGAAAGAAATATAAACAGTGCTGTGGTAAAAGTGGTCCTAAAAAAGGTGTTTTCGCTTCTTGAGTAAATCAATAGTTCCCTATCTTGTCAAACGTTTTTTAAGGTTTGACAATGAACAACCTTTTATTTTTTTATCGGCTCTATTAGCATTTATAGGTATCTCTTTAGGTGTAACAGTTCTTTTAATTGCTATGGCATTAATGAATGGTTTTGACAATGAGTTTAAGAAAAAGCTCACTATCATGAATTATCCTTTAACTGTTATACCAAAATTTTATGGTTCTGTTAATGAAAATTTACTCATAGATTTAGAGACAAAATTCCCTTCACTCTCATTTAGTCCTTATGTGCAGTCTGCCATTATGGCTAGAAGTGGTACAAAACTAGAGGGTGGTTATATCTTTGGTGTTAATTTTGAAGATGAAGCTAAAGTAAATAGTGTGCTTAAAAAATCTATAGAAAAATATGATTTTAATAAATTTGATGTTTTGATTGGAAAATCATTAAAAGATGATTTCAATATATATCTTGATGATAGATTAATGTACATATTTACTCAAGTTGAGCCTGGTGGGCTCTCTGTAACTCCAAAAATAAAACGCTTTAAAGTAAAAGGTTTTTTTGATTCTGGATTAAGTGCTTATGATAAAGCATATAACTATACAACTATTACTTCTATGCAAGCTATGCTACATCTTCCCAGAAATCAATATGATGGTATACATATCTATTCTGATGATCCTCATGCCGATATTTTAAAACTAAAAAAAGTACTTCCAGATAATGTGAGCATAAAAGGTTGGTGGGAAGATAATGTAAACTTTTTTGCAGCCTTAGAACTTGAAAAAGCATCACTGTTTATAGTTTTAATGCTTATTATCCTTATAGCTTCTATTAACATAATCTCTTCTTTACTTATGACAGTGATGAATAGGCGAGGGGAAATTGCTTTACTACTCTCATTGGGCGCCTCATCTATTGAGATTAAAAAAGTCTTTTTATATCTTGGGATTGTTATTGGTGTCAGCGGTATTTTAGCCGGAATTATTTTTGGAATGGGTGGACTGTGGGTTTTAAGTACATTTGATATTGTCTCTTTGCCTAAAGATGTTTATCCTACTTCTACACTTCCTTTAGATCTAAACCTCAAAGACTTTTTTATGATAGTTGTAGGGGCATTTTTTATTGTAATTGCCTCGGCATATTATCCGGCCAAAAAGGCAAGTGAAGTTGATATACTCACTGTTTTAAGAAATGAGTAGGTTGGCTTAGTACCAATCTCCCTCAACGCTATCTTCTTCTATAATCTCTTTTTTCTTTTTACTGTTTTTTTTCTTCTTGTTCTTTTTGGTATCTGATACATTATAACCTGTCAGGAGATGAACAGGAAGAAGAAGTGTTCTTAGTATAATATTGAGTGGGGCAACTGCTATGTCCTGCGCTATTAAAGAGTGTATATTAGGATTATCCAATGCACCATTAATACTTAAAGATGTTGAGACACTATCTTTACCAAGTAAAATATAGCCAACTACAGGTATTTTAGAAACACCGTCACCTAATGCAGTTTTTAGGTTAAGTTTCATATCTATCTCGTTTGTTTTAAAATTAGCAGTTCCATTTCCAAGTATATCTAACTCTTTTGAGTCTAAAAAGAGGTTTGAGATTTCAAAGTTATTATCTTTAGAGTGAAAATTCATATAAGCACTTTTTATTTTTAGTCCATCTTTACTATATCCTGGAAGGGAAAATGTAATAAGTGCAGGTATTGTGTTTACAAAGGCAAGAATATTATTTAAAATTTTATAATCTAAAATAGTAGCCTCTTTGATGTGAAAAACACCATCATACTCCTCTGTTGTTCCAGCCATAGAAAATGACAACTCACCACCTTTAAATTTTGATAAGGCAAAAAGATTGTCCATAAACTTATCATTAAAGTTTTCTCCATACAGATGAAATTTATTTTTATTGAGTCTAAAACCTGCCTTGCCTTTTTTATATTTTAATTGTGCTGTCGTAATACTATTGAAGTACTGCATATCCATAGTTTCTGAAAGGACATGTCTATCCTTACTTATATATAAAAAACTATCTTTAGCATTAAAGGAAATATTTTTAGATGAAGAAGAATCTTTTGAGCTCTCAAGAGTATTGAAAAAATTCAGTAATGCATCAATATTTATACCTGAGTTCTCCATCTCTATTGCTACATCTTTATCTACTTTAACTGCTACAACCTTATTTATAACCATCGAGAGTGCATTGGAGTTATCAGAGACTCTTCCATTCACTCTATACTCATGTATTGGAGTATTGTTTTGCACAAGTATAGGGTAGGGGTAATCAATAACCGCATTAAACTTTGTATATCCATCACTAAATGTTCTGTCAATTATGAGTTTACCCTTTGTTAAATTATATTTTTTTAGTAGAGTGGACTTTTGTGCAATATTATATATAGAGTTGACTACAAGCTTCCACTGTCTATCTGTAAGTGTAAAGTATGCATTTAACTGCTCAGCATTAACATCTATTTTGTTCTTTTTTCGCTTTATGTCGAGAGTGATTTTATCTCTATTTGTAAATAACTTACCAAAATCTTTGTTTTTAAACTTCATATGTGTTAAATCGAGTGTACCACTATTTTTTGAAAAATCATATTCTCCGACTATATCAGCTTTACCAATATTCTTGATAACAGTTGTCGCCTTTAATAAATGAAATTTTTCATCTTCTATATTTATATTCATATTCTCAATATAGCAATCTAAATCATTAAAGTTAAAATATATTCTTTCTTTAGAGATGAGTTCGGGCTTTTTATCATATTTGAAAAGAAGAGTAGTACTTGATTGTGCAAGTGAAGTACTTTTTGTTTTGAACTTAAGTAAATCTATATTCATTTCTACTCTGTTTGTTTTTAAAAAGGCTTTTCCTGAAACATATCCGGATAAAAGGTTGGGTATAGAGACTAATGTTGTTGGTATATTAAGAATAAGTTTGTCGATGTTAAAAGGTATATGAATTTTATCTACATGAATCTCTTTTTCTGCATATTCCCATAATGATTTTTTGGCAGTAATTGTGTCCTTTTTAGGTGATATATTATAGGTTATAGAGAGAGGTTTCTTTAATCTTATACCAATTTTTTTAAAATTTGTTTTTAAGACATGAAACTTAATTTTTCCCTTAGAAGTTTTTGCATTAAAGTTTACCTTAACTTTTGAAGTTGCTATGTCTTTATATTTAGCTAACATTTTATCAATTGTTACATCATAGCTATTAAGTACTATATGTGAATCAAATATATCTAAATTAAGACCAATATAATCAAAATTACCTTTTTTAACAAAGAAGTCACCTTTAGCTTTCACTGCAACAGTTCTTAAGTTTACACCAATATCTAAATTAACATCAACTAATCCTCTCTTTTGTAAAAAAGGGAGTTTAATTTTATATGTTTCTAAAATTTTAAGCATATCTTTATTGAGTTTTCCTTTAAAAAGAAGGAGTATGTTGAGCATCTCTTCTTTTTTTGAAAAGTCAATTTTAATCCAGCTTTTATCTAGTTTAAAACCATAGGAAGTTGCACTCTTCGGATAGATGTAAAATACACCATCTTTAAATTTTAATATAGTATGAGTTGTGTGAATAGCATCAAGCTTTGGGTTGTAAGTGTAATGAAGCTTATTAACAGTAGCTTTAATATTTATATTTTTATAAGCATTTTTCATATCTTTATAATCTACCCAGCCATATGCAAAGTTTAGTTTTGCATTGGACATTTTAATCGCATCATCAACCCAATATAAAACTCCTTCTGGAAGCCCTATCATATCAATAGTGTTTTTTATATTTTTTATATTTTTTGTAGATTCAACGTGGTAGAAGCTCTTGGAGATACTTGAGAGTAAGCTAAGCTTTAAGGCTACATCATCATGTATATTTATATTTAATAGTGAGACAAGTTCTGTATTGTAATTGTTGTAAATTAAATGCCCATCAATCCTTATCTCTCTTTTTATATCTTTAAATTCATCTATATTTACATTAAAAAGGTTTGATTCAAAGAAAAGAGAACTCTTAAGTGATAGTGTAGGTGAAGATGCAACTAAAAAACCTTTCTCTCCTTCTATATATTTAAAACTTGCATTTATATCATTAAAAGTTATTTTTTCAATTGCTAACTCTTCAAACCATGCATCAAATAGACGAATAGTTTTAAAGAGTTTTTGTATCTTCTTTTCATCTATTTGGGTACTTTGCTGATTTTGTGAACTACTTATTTGTAACTCTTTTACTGAAATATTTAGCTTTTCATTCCATTTTATGTATAATTTCTTAATTTTAATATTTGGGACCGATAAATCTTCAACATAGACCCCATTTTGTAAGATAATAAATGTAACAGAAAGTGCTAAAATAATGAAAGTAAACAGAGTAACAATAGTGACATATATCGTTGAAATAGTATTTATAATAATTTTATCGTTCATGTACTACCTAAATGAGACTATTGAGACCCCAAAAGTGCTCTATGTGCCCCAAGGTTCTATAAATAAGATTATAACGCATTTGCATAAAAAGCATTATGATATTGGTAAACTTGACTCAATACTCCTGCGACTTATAGGTTCACCTCAAAGTGGTTGGATAGATGTAGGTACAAGAAGAAATACAAAAGCAGATTTCTTATATAAACTAACAACTGCTAAGGCTGCATTACAAAATATTACACTTATTCCAGGAGAAACAACATTTATATTTTTGAATCAACTTGCATTTAATTTAGCATTAGATAGGAAAATTTTACAAAATGAGTACGAGAAACAGTCTAAACACTTAGAAGGTGTCTTTGTTCCGGATACTTACAGTTTACCTATAGGGATAACAGAAAAAGAGTTAATACGAATTTTACTCTATAAATCACTCAAAGAGATGAAGAAATTATCTCAAAAGCTTTTTGCAAACTACAATGAAAAAAAATGGTTTCATTACTTATCTATGGCATCAGTTATTCAAAAAGAGTCTGCTAATACTCAAGAAATGCCTGTAGTTGCTTCTGTAATCTACAATAGAATTCAAAAGGGTATGTTCCTTCAAATGGATGGTACTTTGAATTATGGAAAATATTCTCATGTTAAAGTTACAGCTAAAAGAATTAGAGAGGATATGAGTAGTTATAACACATATAAGTATAAGGGTGTACCTAAAAATCCAGTATGTAATGTTAGCTTTGATGCCATTAGAGCCGCAGTATTCCCGGCTAAAACCAATTACTTATATTTTATGAAAAATAAAAAAGGTTTACACGATTTTACACGTTACTATTCTACACATTTAAAGAACATTAAGCGTGCTACGAAATGAAACAAAATATAAATATAGTCTAATCTTTAGATAACCTTACTCAATATTACCTATCTTAGTGTTATTATCTATATTGTAAATTTCTGCAGAGTTTTTCCTATTGCAGTAATAAAATATTAACCTAAGGACAACATATGTCAAAAATTATTTGGTCTAAAATTGACGAAGCTCCGGCTTTAGCAACGTATTCATTATTACCTATCGTTAACGCTTTTACTAAAGCTGCAGGTGTAGATGTTGTAACTAGTGATATTTCACTTGCAGGACGTGTTCTTTCTGCTATGGGTCTTGCACCAGATGAACTCTCAAAACTTGGTGAAGTTGTACTTCAAGCTGATGGTAACATTATTAAACTTCCAAACATTTCTGCTTCTGTTGGTCAACTAAAAGAGTGTATTACTGAACTTCAAAGCCAAGGTCATAAAATTCCTGATTTTCCTGAAAATCCAGCAACTGCTGAAGAAGAAGCTATTCGTGCAAAATACAATACATGTTTAGGTTCGGCAGTTAACCCTGTTCTTCGTGAAGGTAACTCTGACAGACGTGCAGCCGCAGCTGTTAAAAAGTTTGCTCAAAATAATCCTCACCGTCTTAAGGCGTTCTCTGAAAATTCTAAATCATATGTAGCACATATGGCTTGTGATGGAGATTTTCAAGGAAATGAGAAATCTATTACTATGACAAGTGCTCAAAAAGTAACAATTGCTTTAAATGGCAAAGAGTTAGCTACTATTGATGCTCTAGACAAAGAAGTATTAGATGGTACATATATGTCTGTTGCAAAATTGAAGACATTTATTGCTAAAACAATTGAAGATGCTAAGAAAAATGATGTTTTATGGTCTATTCACCTCAAAGCAACAATGATGAAAATTTCTGATCCAATTATGTTTGGTCATGCATTTACAGTATTTTTTGCTCCAGTATTTGAAAAATATGCAGATACTTTCGCATCATTAAAAGTTAATCCTAATCAAGGTATGTCAGATTTAGAGATTAAAATTGCTGGTCATGCATTAGAAGCTGAAATTAAAGCAGCATTCCAAGCAATCGTAGAGTCTGATAACCCAGAAATTGCTATGGTTGATTCTGACAAAGGTACTACAAACTTCAATGCATCAAATGATGTAATTATTGATGCTTCTATGCCTGTTGTTGTTCGTGAAGGTGGTAAGCAGTGGAACCGTAAAGGTGATGCTGTAGAGTGTGTTGCTGTTATTCCTGACTCGACTTATGGTATGTTTCATGAAGAGATGGTAGCTGACTGTGTTAAAAATGGTCAATATGATGTTACAACTATGGGTTCTATGGCTAACGTGGGTCTAATGGCTCAAAAAGCTGAAGAGTATGGTTCTCACCCAACTACATTTGAACTTGAAGAGGCTGGTACTGTTACTGTAACTGCTGAAGATGGAACAGTGTTAATGTCATTTGAGTGTGAAAAAGGTGATATCTGGAGAATGTCTCGTGCAAAAGATGTTCCTATTAAAGATTGGATTCGTTTAGCAGTTGAACGTGGTCAAATTGAAAAAGTTCCTGTTATCTTCTGGTTAGACGAAGATAGAGCTCATGATGCACAGATGATTAAAAAAGCAAAAACTTACCTTGCTGATTTAAATACTGATGGCCTTGATATTCAATTTATGAATGTTACAAATGCTACAAGATTTACAAATGCTCGTGTTCGTAAAGGTGAAAATACTATCGCTGTAACTGGAAATGTTTTACGTGACCACTTAACAGATATGTACCCAATTCTCGAGCTTGGAACATCTGCAAAAATGCTTTCTATTGTTCCATTACTAGCAGGCGGTGGTCTTTATGAGACTGGTGCTGGTGGTTCTGCTCCTAAGCATGTTGATCAGTTCTTAAAAGAGGGTCACCTTCGTTGGGATTCACTTGGTGAATTCTTGGCACTTGCAGAGTCTTTAAGATTTTTAGGTATTAAAAATTCTGATTCTAAATTATCAGCATTAACTGCTGCATTAGATGTTGCAAATGATAATTATCTAGGTAACAACAAAGCACCTTCTCGTAAAGCTGGAGAGCCAGACAATAAAGCTTCTCACTTTTTCGTAGCTCAATACTGGGCAGAAGCACTTGCTAAAGGTGATAATGCAGAATTAGCTGCTAAATTTGCTCCAGTTGCTGCTGCTCTTGTAGAGAACGAAACAAAAATCATGGAAGAATTACTTTCTGTGGAAGGTAAAGCTCAAGATATAGGTGGTTACTATAATCCAGATGAAGCTTTGGCTGAAAAAGCCATGCGTCCATCTGCAACTTTAAATGCTATTATAGATGCTATCTAACCTGTAGTCTTTAAAATTGAACCGCGTTTCCAAGCTCAAGCTTGGAAACATACTACATAATATAATAATCTTTTGTTATTAGCTAAATAATTATTAGCTAATAATAAAAAATTAAACCACTCACAATCGGAGAATTAATGGCAAGTAAAGTAACAGTAATAGGAACAGGAAATTTTGGCTCAACGGTAGCATTTATTTTAGCTATGCGTGGATCATGTCATGAAGTTGTACTTCGCGGTAGAAATATTGATGTAGCTAAAGGTAAGGCTCTTGATATGTCTCAAGCAGCAAATGCAGCACGCGAACATACTATTGTTAGAGCTGCCGAAGGTCCAGAAGATATGTCAGGGAGTGAAATTGTTGTTATTACAGCTGGTGCACCAAGAACACCAGGGATGAGCAGAGATGATTTACTAACAAAAAATGCAGAAATTGTAAAAACTTATGCATTAGAGATAAAAGAGCATGCTCCTAATGCTATTGTTGTTGTTGTTAGTAATCCTCTTGATGTAATGACTTATGTAGCACTTAAATATACAGGTTTTCCAAGAGAGAGAGTTTTAGGTATGGCTGGGATACTCGATGCTGCACGCATGGCACACTTTATTTATGAAAAATTAGGATACGGAGCAGGACAAATTCGTGCTACTGTCATGGGTGGACATGGCGATACTATGGTTCCTCTTCCTAAGTTTACTACTGTTGCAGGTGTTCCAATAGATGATTTACTAGACTCTGAAGAGATTGGCGAAATTGTTAAAAAAACTAGAAATGGTGGAGCACAAATTGTAAACCTTTTAGGCGATGGCTCAGCTTATTATGCTCCTGCAAAATCAACGGCAGTTATGGTCGATGCTATTTTAAAAGATACAAAACAGATTCACTCTTGTGCTGTTCTTCTTAATGGTGAATATGGTTATTCGGGTATGGTAAGTGGTGTCCCGGTTATGATTGGTGCTGGTGGAGCAGAGCAGGTTATCGAGATGACCCTTAAAACTCTTCAAAAAACTAGATTTAAAAATTCTATTGCATCGGTTCAAGAGATGGTTGATGCACTCTATTCCAATGGTTTTTTTGACGATATAAAAAAATCTTAACACTTCCATTTTATAGCCTTTAATGAGTGATACCAGAAATGTTCACTCATTATATTTGTTTTTCTTATATTTTAAATCATGTTTCATTAAGTTACAACTCTACATCAAGCTTCACAACAAAACAACCTTAAACCTTTAGAATTTTCTTAAATTTGATACCCTACAGAATACTTAATGTTTAATTAATATTGAGTAGTCTTACTATCGAAATAAATTTTATATTTCAATTAAATTTTATGGAGTACTATATGAGTAATGAAAATGTTATTTCTACTGATGTACTAATTGTCGGTGGAGGGCCCGCTGGACTCTCTACTGCTATATCTTTAGCAGATCAGTTAAAACAAAAAGGTCAAAAAAAGAGAATAATGCTTGTTGAAAAAGGTTCATCAATAGGTTCTCATATACTTTCTGGTGCCGTGATTCGACCAGCAGTATTTAAGCACTTATTAACGACTGAAGAGTTTAAGGAGTTACCCTTTGACTCAGAAGTTCAAGCAGACAGTGTTACAAAACTAAGTGAAAATGCAGAAATGGTTTTACCATTTCATCCACCATATATGTCTAATGATGGTAACTACATCGCTTCACTGGGTCAAATATGTAAATATTTAGCTACCTTGGCTGAAAATAGAGGTGTGGAAATTTATACTGGTTTTTCTGTTGATTCAGTTCTTTATGATAATAAAAATAGAGTAATTGGTATAAAAACCAAAGATACGGGTGTTGATCATCATGGTGTTAAACAGAAAAACTTTCAAGAAGGTACAACTGTTGAAGCAGGTATTACTATTTTTGCAGAAGGAACAAGAGGCTCTGCTGTTAAAACGGTTATAGAAAAGTTAAATCTAGATGCTGGAAAAAATCCTCAAATATACTCTTTAGGTGTTAAAGAGATATGGAAAGTTCCAGAGGGTAATATAGATGCAGGAACTGTTAAACATACTTTTGGTTATCCACTTAATGATAAAGAAGAGTTTGGTGGTGGTTTTATATATGGTATGAGTGACAATAGAGTTGCTATAGGACTTGTTGTTGGACTAGATTACCAAGATCCATCATTCGACATCCATGCAGCTACTCAAATTTGGAAAACACATCCATATGTTGCAGAGATACTTCAAGGTGGCTCTGTTTTAGAAGCAGGAGCAAAAACCTTACCAGAAGGTGGATGGAATTCAGTACCAAAATTTTATGCAGATAATATGTTAATAGTTGGTGATAGTGCAGGATTTTTAACAACTGCTAGACTCAAGGGAGTTCATTTAGCTGTACGATCTGGTATATGTGCCGCTAAAGCCGCATCAGAAGCTCTTATTAAAGGTGATACAAGTGAATCTTCTCTCTCCTTTTATAAAGAGTTAATAGATAGTAGTTCTATATATAAAGAGTTATACCCTGTAAGAAATATGCGTGCTGTTATGCAAGAGGGAATGGTCTTAGGTGGACTCAAAATGGGAGTTCAACTTGTAACTGGTGGAGCTTGCTTATTGACCCCGGATGTTGAAGATGATTACCTTGCAACAAAAAAATCCAATGAGCTACAAACAGAACCATTTGCTCAAAGATTTAAAGATAAACTAGAGTATGATAAAAAACTTACATTTGATAAGGTTACTACTGTTTACCACTCAAAAGCAATGCATGATGAAGTTCAGGTGCCACACTTAGTTGTAAATAATAAAGAGCAGTTTCAATCATCCAATATACAAGAGTATGGACTGGCTGAAGCAGCGATGTGTCCTGCTGAAGTTTATGAGTTGCATATCGATAAAAAAAGTGGTGATAAATCACTAAGAATGCATGCTGAAAATTGTGTTCACTGTAAAACATGTGATATTAAATCACCAAACAGTGGAATTACTTGGACTACACCATATGGTGGAGATGGTCCAGACTATACTATGATGTAGATTTGGGAGAATATAATATGGCTTTAACAATAATCAGTTTAATGAAACAGGTTCCTTTACCATCAGAAATGAGAATGGGTGATGATGGTCTCATGGATAGAACAAAAGCAAAATCTATTATCAATATAGATTGTGGATATGCACTTGAAGCTGGTCTTCAGATGAAAATTGACAATCCGGATGCAAAACTTATTGTCTGTTCTATGGGCCCACCATCTTTTGATATGTCCCTTAAAAAAGCTATCTCTATGGGGTATGATGAAGCATATCTTTTAAGTGATAGAAGGCTTGGTGGTTCCGACACTTATGCCACTGGTCTAGCAATTGCCACCATGCTGAAACATTTAGGGTATGGCAAAGGTTTAAATGAAGAGTTTATCATAGTGGCTGGACGTCAAACAAGTGATGGAGATACAGCGCATGTTCCATCCCAAGTAGCTGAAAATCTTGGTTTGCCACAAGCTACATTTATAGAAGTAGCTACTTTAAAAAATGGGTATATCACAGCAAAGAGAATTATTGAAGGTGGGTATCAGATGATGAAACTGCCTATTCCCTGTACTCTCTCTTTTACTCCAACCGGTGTAAATCCACGACGACCCACGTTGAGTGGAGCAGTCAAAGCAAGATCTGCAGAAGTTAGTGTCCTAAATATAGATGATATAGGCTTAAGTGATGAAAAAATAGGGCTCAGTGGTTCACCAACAATTGTTGCAAAAGTAGCAAATATTACGAGTGAACGTGCTCCTATTAAAATGTGCGATGGTCACGGGGAATTAGCTTTAGTCAATAGTCTTATAGAGAATATGAGAGCTGGAAAAAATAGTTTAGAGATAAAAGAGAAAAAAGCTGCTAAGGAAAAGAAACGTCCTGAAGGTTTTGAGGATGTTGATTTTAGAAATGGAGCATCTGGAATCTTAACATGGGCAGAAGTTGTTAATGGAAAAATATCGAGACCTTCTTTGGAGTTACTTACTCCTGCAAGAAACTTAGCAAAAAGCTTAGGAAATAATACAAAAGTAATGACTCTAATCATTGGTAAAAATCTTGGGAATTTACCACAAGAACTTATTACACATGGTGCAGATGAAGTGATAATTGTAGATGATGAGAGACTAGAGGAGTATAGAATCTTACCTTTTGCAACCACGTTTGAACAGGTTATTAAAGATAAAAATCCTGAGATTGCTCTTTTTGCTGCAACAACAGCAGGTCGTGAACTGGCTCCAAGAATTGGTGTAAAAACTAATGGAGGAGTTACAGCCGATTGTACAGCATTAGAGATTGGTGAGCATTTTGATAGAAAGAAAAAGATTGTCTATGCCCCAATCCTAGAGTCTAGAAGACCAACGTATGGTGAGAGTAAGCTTGCAACTATTTTAGGCTTTGTCTGCCCTCAAATTTCAACTGCTCGTGCGGGTACATTCCCTGTTCCGACTCCAGATGAATCAAGAGAAGGTTCCATTACACCTTTTACACCAAAACTCCCAGAGAGTGACTTTGTGACTGAAATTATTGAAACAGTGATAGGTGAGGGTGGTATGCAAGGTCTTTTTGATGCAGATATTATAGTTGCTGGTGGTAGAGGTACTACAAGTGATGGTATGCAAATGGTTAAAGATTTAGCAGATGCACTTAAAGCTCAGGGTCTTAATGCAGAATGGGCATGCTCAAGAGTTATGGTTGATGAAGGTGTGGCTGAGTATGCGAGACAGATTGGTCAAACAGGTAAAACAGTCCGTCCTAAAGTTTATGTAGCCATTGGGGTAAGTGGTGCGGTTCAACACATTGCAGGTATGAAAGAATCTGAAACAATTGTTGCAATTAATCACAATGCGAAAGAAACAATCTTTCATAATGCAGATTTTGGGATTGTTGGTGATTATGAGGATATAATGCCAGAGCTTATTGAAAAAGTTAACAATGGATTTACATTTGGGCTTGAAGTTAAATAATAATTAAAGGAGAATAGATGGTAAGTAGAAAAGTAGGAATTGTTGGAGCAGGTTTTGTTGGTGCAACAGCAGCATATAGTTTAACTATGACAGGAACTTGTCATGAAGTTGTATTGTATGATATAAATGCAGATGTAGCAAAAGGAAAAGCGATTGATATTGGTCAGTCCACTAGTTACTCTCCTCAAGGTACAATAGTAACAGCAGCTGAGAGTGCAGCTGATTTAAAAGGTTGTGATATTGTAGTTATCACTGCTGGAGTTCCGCGTAGAAGTGAGATGACTAGAGCAGATTTATTGATGATAAATGCAAAAATAATGAAAGATGTAGTGGGAAATATTGTAAAGTATTCTCCTGATGCCATAATTCTTTGTGTATCAAATCCACTTGATATTATGACTCATGTTATTCACAAACTAACAGGATGGGATAGAAGTCGTATTGTTGGTATGGCAGGTGCACTCGATGGTGCTAGAATGGCATATCAAATTAACAAAACAGTTGGTTATGGCTCAGGTCAAATAAGAGCGATGCTTATTGGTGACCATGGTTCAAATATGATTCCTATGCCAGAGATTTCTGCTGTTGGTGGCGTTCCTCTAGGTCAAATTATAGATAAAAAAGAGATGGAAGGAATAATTGCAAGAACAAAAGATGGTGGAGCAGAAATTGTGAAACATTTAGGTACTTCTGCTTATTATGCTCCAGGGCGAGCTATATCAGTTATGGTAGAAGCAATGCTGGATGATAGTAGAATTGTTATGCCATCTTCAGTAATGCTTGATGGTGAATATGGATATAAAGATATCTGTGTTGGTGTACCAGTTGTTCTTGGTGCAAAAGGAGTTCAACAAATTATCGAGCTAGATTTAGATGAAGAGACAAAAGCAAAGTTCAAAATTTCTGTTGATTCGATTCAGGAAGGAATAGATATTCTCACAGAGAATGGTTTTTTTGAGTAGATTCTACACCTTTTTGGTGTAGAGTATATTTTGACTGGGTAGAATATACACAGTTTTTTATATGTTTTAAAATAAATATATATTATGAATAGTATTATTAAAAGAGTGCTAAAATATAATCTAAAATACTTTATAGTAGATATTTATAGGCAAGGAATTATATATGCGCGAAATCGCTTATGAAGAAATCGTTAAAAATGTGAGAGACATAATTGTCTATTCTGCTTCAAATCTTCCAGAAGATGCACTTAATGCAATGAAAGAAGCTTATGAAAATGAGAAAAGTCCTGTGAGTAAAGAAGTTTTAAAGCAGCTTCTTGAAAATGCAGACATTGCAAGTAGTGAAGCTCGTCCTCTTTGTCAAGATACTGGTCTTGCAGTGTTTTTTGTAAAAATTGGTGCTGATGTTAAAGTTGTAGGTGGTTTACTCAAAGATGCCATAAATGAAGGTACTGAGAAGGGATATGTTGAAGGTTATTTGAGAGCTTCAACTTGTCATCCTTTTACGCGTGCTAACAACAAGGATACAGTTGGTTATAACTTACCTGCAATTATTCACCTTGATATTGTAGAGGGTGATAAAATTGATATTGAGTATGCTGCCAAAGGTGGTGGAAGCGAAAATGTTTCTCGTGCTCGTGTTTTTCCTCCAGCTGCTGGAAAACAGGGTGTAATTGACTACGTTAAAGAGTGTATCTCTGATGCTGGTCCAAACCCTTGTCCTCCACTTACTGTTGGTGTTGGTATCGGTGGAACTTTTGAAAAAGCTGTTATTAGCTCAAAACATGCACTATTTCGTGATATTGGTTCAGTAAACGAAGACCCAGAAATGGCAGAAATGGAAGCAGATATAAAAGTTGTGTTAAATAAGCTTGGAATAGGTACTATGGGTATGGGTGGAACAGAGACTGTTTTAGCAGTTCATATAGAAGCCAACCCTTGTCATATTGCATCATTACCAGTTTCTGTTAATGTTCAGTGTCACTCTTCTCGCCATACTCACATCACAATATAAAGGATAATAAGATGAGTCAAACATATCATTTAACAACTCCCATTAGTGATGAGACTATTGAAACTCTAAAGAGTGGAGATATTGTCTACCTAAGTGGGATTATTTATACTGCTCGTGATGCAGCACATAAGCGTTTAGTTGATTTACTAGATGCTGGTAAAGAACTTCCTTTTGATGTAAAAGGTGCAGTAATCTATTTCGTTGGACCAACACCTCCTAAACCGGGTGATCCAATTGGAAGTGCAGGGCCAACTACATCTTACCGTATGGACTCATACTCCCCACGTTTAATTGCAGAGGGTCTTAAGGGCATGATAGGTAAGGGTAAAAGAAATAAAGAAGTAACAGATGCATGTCAAGAGCATAAAGCTGTATACTTTGGTGCTACTGGTGGTGCTGGTGCGCTTTTAGGAAAGCAGATTAAAAGTGCAGAGGTGATAGCTTATGAAGAGTTAGGACCTGAAGCAGTAAGAAAACTAGAAGTAGTTGACTTTCCTGTGACTGTCATTAATGATGCATATGGCAATGACCTTTATAAAACTGGTCGTGCCAAGTACGAAGTCAAATAGACTTCCAATTTAAAACAAGGAGAATATATGAATGTACATGAGTATCAAGCAAAACAGATTTTTGCTAAGTATGGTGTTCCAACACCAAAAGGTATAATGGTTGAAAGTGTTAAAGATGCAGTAGTTGCTGCTGAAGAGTTAGGCGGGCCTGTTTGGGTTGTTAAAGCTCAGATTCATGCTGGTGGGCGTGGTCTTGGAGGTGGTGTTAAACTTGCTAAATCTTTAGAAGAAGTAGAAGCACTCTCTAACGAAATCCTTGGTATGACTCTGGTAACTCACCAGACTACTACTGAAGGTAAATTAGTTCAAAAACTTTACATTGAAGATGGCGCTGACATTAAAGATGAGTTTTATCTTTCTGTTGTTTTAGACAGAAAACTAGAGATGCCTTTAATTATGGCTTCAACTGAAGGTGGAATGAATATTGAGGATGTTGCTGAAAATACTCCTGAAAAAATCATTACTATCCCTGTTGATCCAGCTATTGGTTTTCAAGGCTTTCATGGTCGTGAATTAGCATTCGGTCTTGGTATCACAGATAAAGCTGAACAGAAAAATATTATCTCTTTTGCACAAAAGTTATTTAAACTTTATATGGAAAATGATGCTGAAATGATTGAAATTAATCCTTTAGTTCGTACTGGTAGTGGTGAATTTTTAGCACTTGACGGTAAAATGGGCTTTGATAATTCAGCACTTGGTCGTCAACCAGAAATCGCAGCGATGAGAGATTTGAGTGAAGAAGATGCTGATGAAGTAGAAGCTTCTCACTACGGTCTATCTTATGTAGCTCTTGATGGTGAAATTGGTTGTATGGTAAATGGTGCTGGTCTTGCGATGGGTACTATGGATACAATTAACTATATGGGTGGAACTCCAGCTAACTTTTTAGATGTTGGTGGTAGTGCTAATGCAGAGACTGTTGCAAAAGGTTTTGAGATTATTCTTAAAAATCCTAAAGTAAAAGCAATCTTTGTAAATATCTTTGGTGGAATTGTACGTTGCGACCGTATCGCTAACGGTATTATTGAAGCTACTAAAATTACAGATGTTAATGTTCCTGTTATTGTTCGTCTTGACGGAACAAATGCTCCAGAAGCAGCAGAAATTCTTAAAAACGCAAATATTTCTAACTTAATTGTTGGTGATGATTTAGGTGACGGTGCAGCAAAAGCTGTAGCTGCAGCAAAAGGAGAATAATTAATGTCAATTTTAGTAAATAAAGATACAAAAGTAATCGTTCAAGGTTTCACAGGAAAAGAGGGATCTTTCCATGCTGAACAATGTATGGATTATGGTACTAACATCGTTGGTGGTGTTACACCAAATAAAGGTGGGCAGACTCACTTAGGTAAGCCAGTGTTTAATACAGTTTCAGAGGCTGTAAAAGCTACTGACGCTACTGTTTCTATGATTTTTGTTCCACCTGCTTTTGTTGGTGATGCTGTAATGGAAGCTGCTGAAGCGGGAATTGAACTTGCGGTAATTATTACAGAGGGTGCGCCAGTTAAAGATATGCAAATGGCAAAAGCACATGCTACAAAACACGGTATGAAAACAATCGGACCAAACTGTCCTGGTATTATCACAGCCGAAGAGTGTAAAATAGGAATCATGCCTGGTATGATCTTCAAAAAAGGTAATGTTGGGCTTATTTCTAAGTCTGGTACTCTTACTTATGAAGGTGCTAACCAAGTATGTAATGAAGGATATGGTATTACAACTGCGGTTGGTATTGGTGGAGATCCAATTATTGGTCTTTCATATAACCAAATCTTACCAATGTTTGAAGCAGATCCAGAGACTGAGGCAATTGTTATGATTGGTGAAATTGGTGGAGATCTTGAAATTCAAGCCGCTAAACTTATTAAAGAGCAAATCACTAAACCAGTTGTTGCTTTTATTGCAGGTCAGACTGCTCCTAAAGGTAAAACTATGGGTCATGCTGGGGCTATTGTTTCTGGCTCAGCTGGAACTGCAAAAGAAAAAATGGAAGCTCTCGAAGCAGCAGGTGTAAAAGTTGTTGTTTCTCCAGCAGAAATTGGTAAAGCGATAGCAGAAGTTTTAGGTAAAAAGTAGTTTTAATTTTGTGTGAGCACCTCAAATGTAACAGTCGTTATGTTTATGGTGTGTTAAGAGCACATTTTAGAATAGACTTATAAAAACTAAGATATTCTTTATTATTAAAGAGTAATATGCAGGTTTAATCTGTATTTAAAATATTAGGAGAAAATATGGCAGCTAGTCCAATGGTAAACCCAGGTGATCAACCAGTATGGGTAAATACAAGTAACTGTAAAGCATGTGATATATGTGTTTCGGTATGTCCTTCAGGTGTACTCGGAATGAAGTATGAAAAAAATTCAACTCTAGGTGCAATGATTTCTATTGATCACCCAGAAGCTTGTATTGGATGTCAAGAGTGTGAACTTTCGTGTCCAGATTTTGCTATTTTTGTAGCAGATAGAGCAGAATTAAAAGCAGCAGGTTTAAGCTTTGCTAAACTTACTGATGATGCTAAAGAGCGTCAAGCTGCTATTGTTGCAAACAATTATATGTCACTTAGTGAACAAGGAGTTAAATAATGGCGACTAGAGAAGTAATATCTACTGGTAATGAACTAGCAGCAATTGCAGCAGTTGATGCTGGTTGTAAATTTTTTGGTGGATACCCACTTACACCTTCAAGTGAAATAATGCATGTTAGCTCTGATCTTTTACCAAAGATTGGTGGTGTGGCGATTCAAATGGAAGATGAAATAGCAGGTATTTGTTGTGTTATTGGTGCTGCAATGGCAGGTGACCGTGCTCTAACTGCTACATCAGGCCCTGGTGTATCTTTAAAGGCTGAGAACTTAGGTCTTGCTCAAATGGCAGAAGTTCCTTTAGTTCTTGTAAATGTAATGCGTGGTGGTCCATCAACTGGTCTTCCAACTCGTGTTTCTCAAGGTGATGTTCTTCAAGCAAAAAACCCATCTCACGGTGATTATAAATCAATCACATTATGTGCTGGTTCATTAGCTGAGTGTTATACTGAAACAGTAAGAGCATTTAATCTTGCTGATAGATTTATGCAACCAGTTATTGTTTTACTAGATGAGACTATTGGTCACATGCATGGTAAGGCTGATATTCCGACTGCTGAAGAAGTTAAAGCTGGAATTGTTCCTCGTAAAACTTTTGATGGTCCTGCTGAAGAGTACTTTCCGTATGAGTGTGGTCCAAGTGAACCTGCAACGCTTAATCCAATGTTTACTGGTTACAGATACCACTTTACAGGTCTTCATCATGATAAAAATGGTTTCCCAACTGAGGAAATTGAGACTTGTCGTAAACTTATTCAGCGCTTAGAAGATAAAGTTGCTATGCATGAAGATGAACTTGAGTCTTATGAAGAGTTCATGATGGATGATGCAGATGTTATGTTAATCGCATATGGTTCTGTTTCTCTTGCAGCAAAAGAAACTATTCGTCACTTAAGAAAAGAGGGTATTAAAGCTGGTCTATTCAGACCGATTACTTTATGGCCATCTCCAGCTACAAAGATTAAAGAGTATACAGATAAAATTAAAAATGTTTTAGTTGTAGAGTTAAATATTGGTCAATATCATTCAGAGGTACAGCGTGCTGCTGCAAGATTAGATATTGATGGTCTATTTAAAGTAAATGGTAGAGCACTCTCTCCACATGAGATTTCTGCAAAAGTTAAGGAGTTATACTAATGGCATTTAATTATGATAAATATTTAAGATTAGAAAAAATGCCAACACTATGGTGTTGGGGTTGTGGTGACGGTGTTATTCTTAAAGCATTCGTTAGAGCTATTGATAAAATGGGTATTAAACAAGATGATATTTGTGTTGTATCAGGAATCGGTTGTTCTGGAAGATTCTCTTCTTATGTTGATTTTAATACTGTTCATACTACTCATGGTCGTACTGTTGCTTATGCAACTGGTATTAAACTTTCACGTCCAGATAAACTTGTTGTTTGTGTTGCTGGTGATGGTGATGCACTTGCAATTGGTGGTAATCATACTATCCATGCATGTAGAAGAAATATTGATATGACAATGATTATTATTAATAACTTCATATATGGTCTTACTAACTCACAAACTTCACCAACAACTCCTCAGGGAATGTGGACTGTTTCTCAAAAAGCTGGTAATATTGACCCAACTTTTAATACTTGTGACCTAGCTATTGCTTCTGGTGCTTCTTTTGTAGGTCGTGAAACGATGCTTGACCCTAAAAAACTAGAAAAAATTATGATTAAAGCAATGCAACATAAGGGTTTCTCTATGATGGAAGTTCTTTCTAACTGTCATATTAATCTTGGACGTAAAAATAAAATGATGTCAGCAATGGCAAACTTAGAGTGGATTGACAGTATTACTGTTTCTAAAAAGAAATATGATGCAATGAGTGAAGAAGAACAATTAAACTTACTACCAACAGGTATTTTAAAACAAGATACAGAAGTTGCTGAGTATTGTGATATGTATGCAGAAATTCAGAAAGTGCACCAAGGTCAAAGAGCTAAAATCACTCAAGATGACTTTGTTAAAAAAATATAAGGAAGACTAATGAGCGATACTAAAACTTTAATGAGATTTACTGGTGTTGGCGGTCAAGGTGTTCTTCTTGCTGGTGAGATTTTTGCAGCTGCAAAAATTAAAACTGGTGGTCATGGACTAAAAACTGCAACATACACATCACAAGTTCGTGGTGGACCAACAGTTGTTGATATTCAGCTTGATGATGAAGAGATTTATTATCCATATGCGAATGATGGTGAAATTGACTTCATGCTTTCAGTTGCACAGATGAGTTATGTACTTTTTAAAGATGCTGTTAAGCCTGGTGGAACAATTGTTGTTGATCCAAATCTTGTGCATCCAACTGATGAAGATAGAAAAACATGGAATATCCATGAAATTCCTATTATCACTATTGCAAAAGAAGAGGTTGGTAATGTTATTACTCAATCTGTTGTAGCTTTAGCAATAGCAAATACAATGATGAATGCTATTGACAAGCAAGTACTTATTGATACAATGCTTTCAAAAGTACCTGCTAAAGTTCATGAAGTAAACAAGATTGCTTATGAACTTGGTGAAAAATATGCTAAAGAAGCTATGGCTAAATAGTCCTATTTTAAGAGGTGACTTTTTTGTCATCTCTTTTTTTAATTTTACAATCTAATATTAATTAGTATTTATTCTTTTTATTTCTGCAAAAAGAGAAGTAGGGGGATAGATATTATTCAATATTATTTCTATCCCTCAAACTATATAATAAAATGATATTTACTAATATGAACTTGTTATATTTTAATACTCTCCCAGAAGAAATCTACATGCTTTTCAAACATTGTTGAGAGATGATTAGTTGAGTTGTTATCAAAGCGAAGAATTGTTACCTGTAATCTTATATAGAATAGGGTAGATAAAAACTCATAGGCAATTATCATAGGATCACCAGAACGGATTAAACCATTCTGCATCATAATAAAAAAGCCCTCAGAGAGCTCTTTTACATTTTTATCATGGTAACTACTCATAAACTGCTCTCTAAGCCCTCTGTTTTGTAATAGCTCTATCATCAGTAGCCTAAACATGTTTTCACTCTTCTTATCGAATGTAAGGAGCTTATACTGCATTGCATATTTACTTAAATAGCTTTTACCCTTGAGTGCCATCTCCTTAGTTTCATTCTCATCAGTAGAGAAGGGGGAAGAGAAAATCTCACGAGAAACCTCTAGAAATATCTCCTCTTTATTTATGTAGTGATTATATATAGCACTCTCTCTTATTCCAACCTCTTTTGCAATTTTTCGTATGCTTGCAGCTCTGTATCCTAGCTCTGAGAAGAGGGTGGTTGCTACTTTTAATATCTTTGCTTTTGTCCCAATTCTTTTCTTAAGTGTCGTATTTTCGGGCATTGTCTACCTTTTATTGATATGAACAGTTGTTAACTATAAATATATTATATATGAACAACTGTTAATTTAAACTTATTTAAAAAGAACGAGTGTTCATGTATTGGCAATAGGTAATGAACAACTGTTCTTATGCTAAAAAATCTTTTATAAAGGTAAAATAAGTACAATTTCACAGGTACAACATATAGTGACTTGAGTCAGATCAAGAGGAAAGTCCGAGCTGCTGTAAGACAGTGTTCCATTTAACGAATGGCCGTAGTAATACGAGGGAAAGTGCAACAGAGATTAGACTACTACGTTTAGACGTTAGTAAAAGGTGAAAAGGTGTGTGTAAGAGACCACCAGTCTTTATGGCAACATAGAGAGCTTGAAAACCCAACATGGCAGCAAGAAACAGATGGTCAGCGTCTTACAATGCTACTGTTTCGCTAGAGGCACTATGTAAATAGTGCAGTAGATTAATACTATTTAAACAAAACTCGGCTTATAGTTGTACCTAAATAACACTATATATTTTTCAAGAGAATTTACATTATGTTAACCAACATACTAAATATTTAAATACAATTAGGAGATATTATATAATATGGACAGAAAAGAACAACTCATTAAAGATGTACAGAACTTATTGAATAGTTATGATGATAGCAATTCAACTTCAATCAACCCTTCTCTCTTAAAGTTTATGGATGAAAAAACATTGATTAATATCATTGACGACCTCCTAACTCAAAAAGAATCTTCTAAAGAAATTGACACACAATGGCTCGAAAACTTTAAAAAACTAAAATAACTTGCAATATTCTTATTTGTTACTAGACATTTATAATAAATTATGAAATTTATTAACTCCCCAATTAGTGAGCTTCTAGTGATGTTTTTTCTTATTATGTGTATAAATGTTAAACTTATTTACCAATACAAGTGTATAATTTTGCTATCAAAACAAGAAACAGGATAAATACATGGGTAACATAGATTTAGTACAACTTACACAGCAGACAAAAAAACTTACAGCAATGATTGTTGAAGATGAAAAAGTAACAAATGAGCTTTTAAGTTCTACTTTTAAAAACTTTTTTTCAGACGTGCACTCTTGCTTTAATGGCGAAGAAGCATTAAAGGTATATAGTAAACACAATCCAGATGTAGTTTTTGTTGACATAATAATGTCAGGAATGGATGGAATTGAGCTTTCTCGTAAAATTCGTGAAGAGAACCCAAATCAAATTATTATCGTAATTTCTGCAAGTAATGATATTGAAAAAATTTCTGAGTCTATAGAAGTTGGAGTAAATAGCTTTATTCAAAAACCTATTGATACTAAAAAGATTATTGAACTGCTTACTAGTGTAGTTGCAATGATAACTAAAAAGAAAAAGATTGAAACTAAAACATTTTCTATCTCTCTTCCTTTAGATTTATATGAGACGGTTAATGATAATGCTAAAGCAGAGAGTATCTCTAAAAATGCAGTAATCATTAGAGCGCTTCGTAGTTTTTACGAGTAATTTAATAAATAGCTAGAACTTAGTATAGATTTTATAATTTATTAAGTATAAAATCTATATAATTTCGGCTCAACAACAAAATGTTGAAAGTGGCCCCGTCGTCTAGCGGTTAGGATCCATGGTTTTCATCCATGTTACAGGAGTTCAATTCTCCTCGGGGTCACCACTTACCTACTTTTAAAACAATCAAAAAACTTATATTTTCACAGCAAGCTATTAATAATTATCTGCTAAAATTCTCTAAATTATTTTTAGGAATTTTAATGCTAAGATTTGCACCTAGTCCAACTGGTGATATGCATATTGGCGACCTTCGTGTTGCAATATTTAACTACATCGTTTCAAAACAGATAGAAGAAGAATTTCTAGTTCGCATAGAAGATACAGATAAAGAGAAAAACATAGAGGGCAAAGATCAAGAGATACTTGATATCCTAGCTCTCTTTGGAATTGAATACTCTCAAGTAATTTACCAGAGTGAGAATGTACGTTTTCACTCCGCTATGGCTCTCCAGCTTATGCATGAGAAACAAGCTTTTTCATGCTTTTGTTCACCAACGTGGTTAGAAAATAAAAAAGAAGAAGCGAAAGCCAATAATAAAGCATACATATATGATGATGCATGTAGAAACCTTCCAGCTGAGCTTGTTATTGATAATACAAGCCCTTTTACTATTCGAATCAAAAGACCTGATGCAGATATACTTATAAAAGACCGTATTAAAGGTGAACTTCCCTTCTCTCCTGATGAAGTCGACAGCTTTATGATTATGAACCAGAAGAAAATACCTATCTATAACTTTGCATGTGCTGTCGATGATATGCTGAGTGATATTTCTATTGTTATTCGTGATGAAGAAAATATAAACAATACCCCTAAACAAGAACATATTAGAGCCTCTTTAAAGTATGATAAAAAAGTTGAGTATGCACATGTACCAACTATCTTAAATAGTGATGCTAAAAAAGACACTACAAGTATAAAATGGTTACTAGAAAAGGGTTTTCTCCCAGAAGCTATATTAAATTATTTAATATCAATTGGAAATACACCTCCTCAAGAGATATTTAGTGTGCAAGATGCCATTAAGTGGTTTGACTTAGAGAAGATATCAAACTCCCCTGCTCAATTTAGTCTAGATGCATTAAGAGATATAAATAAAAAGTATCTTCAAAATCTTGATACTAAAGAGCTTTCACGTTATGTTGGTTTTGCTGATGAAGAGATAGGTGAACTTGCTCGTATTTATTTAGAAGATGTAGCAACAACAAAGGAGCTTAAAAGTAAAATTGAGCCTATTTTTGCTTCTAAAGTTATCCCAGAAGAATTTAAAGAGCAATCAGAGCTTATAGCGATGACTATAAAAGCTGCACCCTATTTTGCAGAGTACGATGAGTTTATAAAATATATTATAAAAGAGTCTGGAGTAAAAGAGGATGATAACTTCTTTAAAACACTTCGCCTCCTTTTAACGGGGGCTACTGATGGTCCAGATCTTGCTTTAGTTTATAAATATATAAAAAATTATATTGGGGAGATTGTTAAATGAGTTCATTAGGTATGGCAGTTTTACAGATAGGTGGTATTTTTACAGGACTTATCAATGTTTATATATGGGTTTTGATTATAAATGCTCTTCTTAGTTTCGTCAATCCTGACCCTTATAATCCTATTGTTCAGTTTCTACACAGGCTAACACAGCCAGCATATGCTTTTGTAAGAAGATTTATAAGAACTGACTTTAATGGACTTGACTTAGCACCACTTGTTTTAATTATAGGGCTTCAAGTTGTTACTGTTTTTGTAAGTTATATCTTCTCTCTTATCGCAAGTTCAATCTAGATATGTTTAAAAAATTACTTCTTGCATCTACTTTAGCAGTTGCTTTAAGTGCAAACATAAGTATTCAAGAGATAGATTCAAAACCACCTAGTCGTGCTAAAAACTTTATGATTTGGCAGTATTTAAAACAAGATATTACAGCAAGTGAAGCTGATTATGCATACTCCAAAGTTCTAGGCTCAATTCCTAAAATACGAAGGCTTCATGCAAAAAAGAGTAAAACAAGACCAAAACCAACTCGTAAAGATAAGTGTAGAGCTAAAAAAAACTTATTAGAAATAATTGATAAAGAGTGCTTAGACTGGGCAATAAACCCTTATAAAACACTTAGAATGAGTAACTTTGAAAGAAAACTGCTTTCCCTTAAAGTGGACTCAGCCGATATGAAACAATTCTTATCACTTCAGAGTGAACCAGCAAGCCAAGAAACTTTTGAAAAGTATAGTTCTGCTGCAGTACTAAAGCTTTTTGTAAACACTACTCAAAGAAACAGAAGAGAAAATCTCAATATGCATCTCTCTCCTGATTTTTTAAACAGACTCTCCTCTTCTAAAAAAATAAACTACTTTGTAAAAATTGTACTTGGAGATAAAAAACTTGATAAGTTAAGATACTCCATAACAAGGATGAGTGGTGAAAATCTTAATGGTAAAAGTAACTTTGCATTAGCCCTTTACTGTTTAGAAAATTCTCAATATGACAAAGCAATGAAATTTTTCAAATATACAAGTCAAAATGCGAAGCGACAAAGAGACAGAGATAAAGGTACTTTTTGGATGTACGAGGTATCTAAGAAAAAAAAATACCTTGAAAAACTTCTTATTAGTAGAAGTATAAATATATATACCCTCTATGCTCACGAAATCCTGGGTAAAGATATAGTGAACTATTTTAGTGCTGTTGAGACGACTACTGAGAAAACAAAACAGAATATTAGCGACCCTTTTGAGTGGATGAAAATCAAAAAAGAGATAAGAGCAACTCCTAAAAAAGAACTCTTTGAATTAGCAAAAAAATACAAACAAAAAGAGATGATACCAGTACAAACACATATACTAGAACGTGCATATGGCTACAATATGCATGGTTTTGTAATGCCTTACGATGAGTACTTAAAGGATGCCTCCACAGATGAGAAAGCTCTTGTCTATGCAATTATGAAGCAAGAGAGTATCTTTATCCCAGCAGCTCTTTCTCGTTCATTTGCACTGGGACTGATGCAGATTATGCCTTTTGTTACGGATGATATAAGTAAGCATATGAAAAAACCAATTAAAAGCTACTCTGATATGTTTCAACCAGAGTATAATATTAAGTATGCACTTTCTCATCTTAAGTGGCAGGAAAAATCACTCTATCACCCCCTCTTTATGGCTTATGCCTACAATGGCGGAATGGGATTTTTAAGAAAGCACCTAAGAACTACAGGTGCATTTTCTAAAGGAAAATACGAGCCATTTTTAAGTATGGAAACTATGACAAATGCAGAGAGTAGAGAGTATGGTAAGCGTGTTCTAGCTAACTATGTTATGTATAAAAAGATTCTCGGTGAAGAGGTCTCTATTGTTCGTCTTTTTGATAAATTAACACATCCGAAGATGACTGACCGTTTTCGAAAACAAGGCTAAGATTGTTGTCCTGTTTAGCGAAAGATACTAAATAATATTGAGTCCACCTGTTTTGCACTTCAATAAGGTTTGAGAATTGATTTTCTCTTTCTAGTTCTCTTACCTTAATTGGTAAAGAACCATTAAGTTTAAGTTTTAATTTTGCCTCATTTAAAGAGCTAGGTTTCTCTAGTTTTTCGTTCTCTTTAAGATAGTAAAAAATATAAAAATATTCATTTTGATTAAATGATTCTGGGTAGACTTCATTTAAATATATTGCTGAAAAAATACCATCTACTCTCTCCCCTACTTTTACTTTTGAATTTTGTAAAGATGAAGCACTCAGCTCTTGTTTTTGTGTCATCTCAAAGTTTGAAAAAGCATTTTTATGAGAACATCCACTAAAAATCAGTATCAACGTGGTTAAGATCAAAATAGACTTCATATATATCCTTGTAATTTCAAAAGAATTATAACTTATTAAACAACTATTTATAGTCTCTTTTGTATAATCTCTTAAATTTTAAAACAGAGATAGATAATTGAACAAAAGATTAGCGGTTGCATTTACTGGGCCATCAAATAGTGGAAAAACAACTCTTATACTCAAAGTTGCAAGAAAACTTATAAATGAGCATAAAAAAGAGGTAGCTATAATCAAACATGATCCGGGTGATAAGGCTCGTTTTGATGTGGTTGGAAAAGATAGTTACAAATTTAGCGATACTGGTGCAGAGGTCATAGTCACCTCCCCTAACCGTACAACTCTTTTTTCAAAAAAGAACAAAGACATAGATGAGATGATAAGACTCTTTGATAAGTTTGACATTCTGCTTGTTGAGGGTTTGAAGAACTTACCATTACCTCGTATTAGTATCTTTAGAGAGTCGCTAGATAGCGACTATTTTCCTTATATGGATGCTTTAGCAGTGGATGATAGTGTCAACGTGGATGAGTATGATATGCCAAAAGGTGTTGATATTTTAGATTTAAATAGTCCTGATGAAGTGATTTCATGGATATTACAAAATGCAAAGGAAGTGTAGATGAGAGATATATTTGATGCGATTCAAAGAAGTGCAATTAGAATTAAAGATGCGATAGATGTTAAAGATATAGGTTACTCACAACAGGAGAACAGCTCTGGTGAAACACAACTTCAGTTAGACATACAGTGTGACTTAATAATTCAAGAAGAATTTTCCAAAGTATCATCGATTCACACAATTGCGAGTGAAGAGAAAGAAAAAGAGATGCTATTAAACAGAGATGGAAAGTATTTTGTTGCTTATGACCCACTCGATGGCTCATCTTTAGTAGATGTAAATCTAAGTGTTGGTTCTATTTATGGTATCTATGAAGGTGAGTTTGGTGCATCAAAGATGGTAGCATCTTGTTATGTTGTTCATGGTCCACGTGTTGAGATGGTATTTGCTGAGAATAAAACAAAACTCTACCTTCTTCAAGCTGGTGAGTTTGAGTTTGTTAAAGAGATTCGCTTAAATGAAAAAGGCAAACTCAATGCTCCTGGTGGAACACAGCAAAACTGGGCACCATACCATAAAGAGATGGTTGACAGCTTTTTTGCAGAAGGTTATAGACTACGTTACTCTGGTGGTATGGTTCCTGATTTACACCAAATCTTACTTAAAGGTGGTGGACTCTTTTCATACCCAGGAACATCTGACAAACCAGAAGGTAAACTTCGTCGTCTTTTTGAAGTTTTCCCTTTTGCTTTTATTTATGAAAAATCAGGCGGTGGTGCAATAGATGGTAAAGTTGACTTAATGACTTTAGGCCATGCCCACGTTCACGATACAGCAGTCTGTTTCTTTGGTTCAAACTATGAAATAGCAAGAGTAAAAGAAGTTTATGCAAAACACGCCTAAACAGGATAAGTTTGAAGATTATCTTGATGAGATGATTTTAAAACTTCAAACTTGTCAAGTAGAAAAAAGTATGAAGAGCTGTAGTGACTGTGAGCACTATCTCTCTTGTGAGTTAAGAACTGAGTACATTAAAGCGGTTTATAACAGTATGTCCAAGGGCGATACTGGCGGATTTGAGTTTTAGTACACTTTTGAAATAAAATGAAGGATTTTTCTTTGAGTAAATATATAACAACACCTATCTATTATGTTAATGGCGAAGCTCATATTGGGCATGCTTACACAACTTTTATTGCAGATACTATGGCAAGATATGAGAGACTTAAGGGTAATGAGACTTACTTTTTAACAGGAACAGACGAGCATGGTCAAAAGATTGAAGAGTCTGCGGCTAAAGCTGGTAAGCCTACTCAAGAGTTTGCAGATGAGATTAGTGCCACGTTCAAAACACTTTGGGATGAGTTTGAAATTTCGTATGATCAGTTTATCCGTACAACAGATGCAGATCATAAACGTGGTGTTCAAAAAGCTTTTGAAGTTATGATTGAAAAAGGTGATATTTACAAAGATTTTTATGAGGGTCACTACTGTGTAAGCTGTGAGACTTTTTTCCCAGAAACACAACTAGAAGATGGTGAGTTCTGCCCTGATTGTGGAAGAACAACAAGTATAATCAAAGAAGAGAGTTATTTCTTTAAACTCTCAAAATATGAAGACAGACTTCTAGCACACTATGAAAATAACCCAGATTTCATACTACCACGTTCACGAGCAAACGAGGTTATAAACTTTGTTAAAGGTGGTCTTCGTGATCTCTCTGTAACTCGTACTTCATTTAAATGGGGTGTACCAATGCCAGAGAGCTTAAATGATGACAAGCATGTTATGTATGTTTGGCTTGATGCACTTATGAACTACGTTACAGCCCTTGGTTATGGTAAAGATGATGCAAACATGAACTTCTGGGCAGGTGATACAACCCACTTTGTTGGAAAAGATATTTTACGTTTTCATGCTATCTACTGGCCAGCATTTTTAATGAGCCTTGATATGCCGCTACCAACTCACATAGGTGCTCATGGTTGGTGGACAAGAGATGGTGAGAAAATGTCTAAGTCTAAAGGTAATGTTATTGCTCCTAAAGAGGTTGCTGATGTTTATGGTGCTGAAAATTTACGCTACTTTATGCTTCGTGAAGTTCCTTTTGGTCAAGATGGAGACTTCTCTCAACGTGCTTTCATAGATAGAATTAACTCGGAACTCTCTAATGACCTTGGTAATCTTTTAAACCGTATTATTGGTATGAGTGGTAAGTACTCAGAGTTTGAAATAGATAGTGTCGATGTAGAAAAATACCATGCAAAAGAGCTTAACTCAATGAATGAAGCTTTAGCAAATCTTGATGCTTTTATGCAAAATATGCAGACACACAGGTATCTTGAAGAGTTATGGAAACTATTTGCTATTGGAAACAAAGCCATTGAAGAGCATGCTCCTTGGACAAAAATGAAAGAGGATAGAAAGGATGAGGCACTTGCAACAGTTGCACTTGTAGCAAATATTTTAGCTAAAGCTTCTATTATGCTCTCTCCTGTTATGCCAAAAACTACAGCAACTATTGCAGATGCTTTGAGTTTTGAGATTAACAATGACTCTTATGAAGAGCTTATTTTAGGTAAAAAGTTATTAAAACTATTTAATATTAAAAAAGTTCCACCTCTTTTTCCTCGTGTTGAAGAGCCTTTAATGGAAGAAGCACCAAAAGCTGAGCCAAATCCACCACAAAAAGAAAAAGCTCCTAAAAAGGAGTCAAAAGCAGACCTTGATGGTGCAAACCTTATAGAGATTGGTCAGTTCTTTGAAACATCTCTTAAAGTAGGGACTGTTTTAGAAGCAGAAGAAGTACCTAAAAGTAAAAAACTTCTCAAACTCCAAGTTTCACTTGGTGAGAATGACACTCGTCAAGTTGTAGCAGGCATCAAAGAGTTTTACTCTGCTGAGTCTCTTGTGGGTACACAGGTTTGTGTTGTAGCAAACCTTAAACCTGCAAAACTTATGGGAATGATGTCTGAAGGTATGCTTTTAGCTGCTAAAGATGAAGATGGCTTATGTTTAGTAAGACCAGAGAAACCTAAAAAAGCGGGAACGCCTATTGGATGAGACTAGAAAATATTCTAGCACTTACTCACGGTAAGCTTGTAAGTAAGCCCTTTGTAAGTAATTTTGAAAATATTATTTTTGATGCAAAGGATGTCAAAAGGGGTGACCTTTTTGTCGCTTTTAATGAGAGTTCCATCCAAGATGCTATCTTTAACGGTGCTTATGGCATTCTTTTTGATAAACCGACGCAGATTACAGATAGTGAAATAGCTTGGATAAAAGTTCAAGATATTCAAACTGCCATTAAAAGACTTTTACGATTTAAACTTATAGAAAAAGAGATACAAGTTTATGAGTGTAATGAAATTATTCTCAAACTTGCTCTGCAGGTAGTAACTGAGCCTAATTTTATTGCTATAAGTGGCGACAGTGATGCATCATGCCAAAGACTCTGGAATATAGAACCTAAAAGTACCCTCCTCTTCTCCCCTGAAATCTCTAGTAGTGATATGTATGCAGACAGTAAAACTTTACCAAAAACTGCAATGATGCCGATCACAATAATGGAACAAACTCTCTTTGAGACATCATTTATATATAACGATATTTTTTATGAGCGTCAACTTATCTCTCCATTTTTTATTCCCTATCTAGAAGAGTTACTCCATCTCTTTAGCACATTGAAAATAAACTTTAGACTCCGTAAGTTTACTCCTATAGAGCACTTTGAGGCAGTATTTACTAACAAAAAGTTTGAGGTAAAAGAGTTTGGAACAAGTGACAAGGTGCTTATTTTTGAAAAAAATGCCTCTCTGATAGCCTCAGAGATGGAGTATCTGCAAAAGAGTGCTTCATGGGCAAATGTAATCTACATTATCCCTGCCCTTTATGTAAAAGAGTTAAAAGAGAGTGAGAACACTTTTATATATAAACACGAAAGAGAAATTAGAGGTATACTCCAAAAAAATAGCTTTCACTTTGCCCTTATAGCAGGAGTAGACAAAGAAATTTTAACAAGACCCCTTGTGCTAGATGAGCAACCTACTCTCTTTTAAAAGTATATAACTCGACTGCATCAACATAAAGGTATTTCTATTGTAAAGCAACACCCTTTATCAATATTTTTTACACAAAGTGAGCCTTTCATTCTGTTTGTAATAATATTTCTTGCAATATATAAGCCAACACCTGTTCCGCTAGATATATGTTTAGTTGTAAAGTATGCCTCGAATATATTATCGATTTTATCTATGGGTATACCACCACCATTATCGGAGATATCGATACAGCCCTTACCTTCTTTGATATATGATTTTATATTTATGACTCCTTGATCTATGGAACGATCAGCCATTCTTTCCTTTATAGCGTCAATAGAGTTATGAATTAAGATTAAGATAACCTGTTTAAACTCATTTTCAAACCCTTTAATTATTATGTCTGTCTCATTATCGTCTATTACACTCAGTATACTATAGGCATCAATCTGTGCCTTAACAATCAGATATGTTTCTTCTATTGCATCTCTTAGGTCAAATGTAGATTTTTCTACATTAGGATGAAGAAATTCTCTAAAATCATCTATTGTCTTAGACATATAGTTGATATTTAAAGATAACTGCTCCATAGTAACCTGATACAAGTCCGGATTAAACCCTTTAATCATGTATTCAGTCTCTAGCCTCGCAGAAGCTAAAGAGATATTATTGAGCGGTTGTCTCCACTGGTGAGCGATTGACTCTAGCATCTCACCCATAACAACTTGTCTTGACTGATAAATCATTACTCTTTCTTGGTTTTGTCTTTTTAGAATCTCTTCTTCAACTCTTTTTTCTAGCATACTATTAAAGATTTCTATCTCTTTACTCTGTTCTGCAAGCTTTTTATTTTTTTCTTCTAAATCTAGCTGAATTTTTTTGAGTTGTGTAATATCCCTACCAGTACCAACCGTGCCCACTATCTCTCCATTTTTATTACGAAAAGGAGCCTTGTTAACCTCTAAGTAAAGGAGTTTTCCTTTTACATTACCATACTCTTCAAACTTCATTGAACAAGCATTTTTAACTACAAGTGAATCACTATCTTGACATAGCTCCCCAAATGTATGCCACTTTGAATCTTCGCTATGCAACTCCCTTTCACGTAAAGCAAAAAAAAGATCATTTTTACCAATTGGTTCATCTATGTCTTTTGCCATCAATAGTCCATCACAAATAGCCTGATTAACATAGATGTATGCCCCATCTAAGTCCTTAACCCAGAGCATATCGGGAAGATTTTGTGTTAGAAGCTTAAGTAGTTCAGAGTTATTTTCTTTAATATCATCGATACTCACGAATCACCTTACTGCTAGATAGCTCTCTCTTGAGCTCTTCTTTATTTATTTTATTTTTATCGCTCTGTACTAATGGTAGAGATTTTTTATAGATTATTTTACTTGGAATCATATACGAAGCGAGATGTTTCTTAAGTTCAAAAAGTATCTCGTTAGTTGAAAGTTCCACTTTTGCTGAGTAAACGAGGACTATTTCCTCCTCAATAAGCTCATTTTCAATAGAAAAGACTGCACAGGCACCTATTTGAGGAATATTCTTTGAAACTACAGACTCTATCTCAAAAGGAGAGACTCTAAAGCCTCGTGTTTTTATCATATCATCATCTCTTGAGACAAAGTAGAGGTAACCCTCTTCATCTTTGTAAACATAGTCACCAGAGGCTACAACAATCTCATCAAGTAGTTGCCCCTCTAAAGGAATGACATCTTTCAAAATCTGAATTGACTTAAATCTCTGTGCATTTTGCTCAGGAGCATTCCAAAAACCTTTATAGATATAACCACCCCTATGGATAAGCTCCCCTACTTCACGAGCCTCACACTCTTTGCCCTCTTTGTTTATGACATAAAGTTCTACATCTGGAATTGCTTTTCCAATGGAGTCTGGTCGTATCTCAATCTGCGATGGATCTAAGTATGCTGAGCGAAATGCTTCTGTAAGACCATGCATAGAGTAAAAAGAGGCATTACTAAAGAGATTTTTACAATCTTGAATCATCTTCTTTGTAACATTACCACCAGAAGAAGTTATGGTTTTAACACCTTTAAAAAGCTCTGCATTAGGGATACGTTGTAGCATCTCAGCATCAAATATTTGAGTTATATTGATAGGCATGAGCGGAATAACAGTTACATTGTCATCAATAAGATGATTTAAAAAATCATCAGGAAGTAAAAAGCGATGAAGTGCTAATGTGGCTTTTTTATAAAGAGTCGTAAATATTTGGTTCAAGCCATAATCTAGATTAAAAATTAATATTCCAGAGATTACATCCTCTTTTTGAATGTTTAAGTACTGACTTGCCACACGAGCAGAATTAATAAGATTACGATGTGAAATCACAATTCCCTTTGGTGTACCACTCACTCCAAAAGAGTATGTTATCACTGCATTTGAGTGACCACTTATGTCGCAAAAATAAGGTTTGTTGTAGTATTTATAGATTTCACTAAAAGAAGCAATATCCTTATTTTGTGTATCATACGAAATAATATGACCGTTAAAATCTATCTCTTCTATACTCTCTAGCTTTAACTTGTCAGTAATAATACATTGGATATTACAATCGTTAATAATATACTCAACCTGCTCAGGTTTGAGTAGTTTTGTCAAAGGCACTAAAATATAATCTGTCGATAAAATAGCTAAAATAGCGATAACCTGCTCTATGCTTTTGTTAGAGTAAATCCCAATACGAGAATCTTTAGGCAGGTCTAATTCATTAAGATAATAAGCTACTTGGTTTACTTTCGTAAAAAGTTCGCCATAACTGATATTTTGCTGGTTATGAATAAGAGCTACTTTGTCGGTATGACTCGCAGCAGCATCTTCAATGAGAGTTCGTATACAATTTATTGACATCACTTATCCTTTATATATTTTGACTACCAAGCGTCCAGATGCGGTACTCTTTGTCTAAGACAACAGTTGGCTTATGGTTTGAGTTAAGAATTTTAGTGTAGAAAAAAGAGATGATATCTTCTATCTCCTCATCGCATAGTACCTTTGTAATCCCACCTGTTAAGACTATGGAGTTCACAGAGAGAAGTTTGAGATTTACATAGGCTTTTTTGTAGTGAGACATCTTTGTAAGCACTAAAAATATAGCGAGTTGCATCAAAATTTTTGTAGCTTTTGAACCACTCTCTTCTAATATATTCTCCGTTACTTTGAGGTGTGTAAGAAGCTCATACACAAACTCATTGTTCTGCGCTGCAAAAACAAGAGACTCTTTGGACTTATAAACTCCGAGTTTTTTAAAAACAAGTCTATCGTACTCATTTTGTGTCACAATATTCTCATCCACTAAATCTTTTGAGTAGTGAATATCTGTAGTCGCCCCTCCTATATCAATGAGGATATAAGGATTGACTACAGAGAAGTTAGCATCCAAAAGAGGGAGTGTTTTGTTCACTATATAGGGTGTTGAGTAGATCTGGTTCGAGGTAATTTTGTAGAGACTTTTTATATCCTCTTTACCGACAATATCTGCTTGGTAGAGGTTTGTAAGGTACTCTTTTAGGTGTTCCTCTACAATATGGAGCTTATTGTCTATAACATTTGGTAAAACAACCAAATTTGCTATGTTTTTCTCTAAATTAGGCACCTCAGCACTACTTCCTACATAAACCACGTTGGAGTAGTCTAATTTCTCTAAATAGTTAAAAAGTTTTTCGTTAAAGATTCCCTTAGCTGAGTCAATACCCCCAACTATAATAACCACGTCAATAAGGTCACTAGCAATAGAGTAATCCTCTATATTTTGAAAAATAACCGTCTCTATAATATTTATTCCAGAGTTAAATGCGATGTTCTTGGCATATTTGAGTGAGTAAGAGTTTGTAAGACCGATTATCAACGTGCTTAAACCCCCATTTGCAGAGGAGCAGATATGAACACTCTCTTTGTCATAGTTCAAAATCTTATCGCCACACTTATGTGTCAAGTCATCAAAAATATCTTTGTTAAAGTCTCTAAAGTGCTGTTCTATCGAATCATCTGAAGATACTTTAAAGTATGTACTTCCTATGTCTATTAGTAGTTTACTCATTGCATAATCCCTATATCGTGGATAATATCGTTTACTATGGAAGTAGTATCTTTTGTCAAATCACACTGTGCTTTTTCGTACTCAAAACATCTATCTGGAATAGGCACATTACCACGTTTGATAATACGAATATTTTTCTTTGCATCCCGTATAGTAATCATCTCGTTATGGTTAATGATATGCGGAGAGAAAGGAACGTCTATCGTTCCATTTTTAATAGAGTTAAAAACCTTTCGCCAAAGAGTGTCTGCTTCATTGTTAAAAACAGCCTCCATGATGGCTTTTACCTCAAGTGTTAAAATCTCCTCTTCCTCTTCATCGACAATATTTGGCAGACCATTTAAAATGCCTAACGTGTACTGAGTATTGGCTACTGTTTTAGCATTTGCCTCTTTTGTTGGAATCCCTGAAGCCTCTTCACGAGTTTTTGTGATGATTTTATCGGCCCCTACCATAGTTGCAATTACGGTAGACATATTTATAAGCTGTTCTGCAAAATCTTTGTTTGTTGGAAATGCTCCCATCCACTGATGATAGACAAGATTTATAGTCGCATCTTCACAGTTAATCTCTTTGGCATAGAACTTAGCCATTTTTTTAATAACCGCACCCATAACAATATCTTGGTTCATTGAGCCTGTTTGAGAAAAAGAGACTGAGAACGATTTTACACCCTCCTCTAGTGAGAGTAACATCTCTAAGAGTTGAATTACAATAGTTATAGCAGGAGGCACGAGAGTAGCAGTGAGTGGTCCAAAAGACTCTCTATTTATTGGTAGGTTGAGTTTTGAGTAGTTTGCACACACTTTTTCAACATACTTCCAGTACAAAAATGCCTTGTCAAGTGGAAAGTTTTTCGAGTATGGTAAGAGGTAGGTAATAGGCCCGCCCTCTATCTCAAATATTCCCGAAGCGATGGCAGTCTCTATGAGGAGTCTCGCATCTGGTGTACCGTGACGAAGACTCACAGGCTTGTTAAAGTGTGTAATCATCTTACGAGTAGTTCTGTAGCCGTGGTTTACCAGTGGGTAGCCATTGAGCATATCTTGCTCGCTCTCTTCGCTGAGTCTAAGCATCTTTTTAGCAGTAGCATAGTCGTTGAGTCTTGTGTTTGAGTCAATAGTAAGAGGGAGTACATCTACATTGGCCTCTACAAAAAACTCGTTAAGAGCAAACTGTTTTTTATAAGTTGGAAAACCACCACGAGGCTGTACAAGCATCTTTTTTTTCTGTGCGAAATGATGAGAGATAAAAAGCTCTTTATCTGCATTTTTAACAAACTCTTCAACCTCTGCAAAGTCAAAATGCTCTACAAACTCATTGGAGAGAATTATCTCTCGCTCTTCTTGAAGTAGACTCATTATGCAACTCTCTCTTTTAGGTACTCTTCTAATGTGTCAAGCCCAGTGTTTAAGTCAACCTGATGAAAAACCAAGTCAAAACCGTAGTTCTTATACTTAGGCACTATGGTATCAGCATCAGCTGTTCCCACCACTAAGTTCCCCCCTATCATCATGACAAGGTTGTCAAGTGTTTTATAGCGAGACTTTATGAGCTTAAACTCTCTCGCCCAGCCCTCTGCCTCACCATTTAAAGAAGAGATAAGAAGCACATCAGCATTCGTTTCTACTGCTGCATCAAAAAACTCTTCTAAGTAAGTGTTTACACCGAGATTAAAGACCTCAAAGCCTCTTGCATTCAAAGAGAGCTCTATGAGTCTGTTTGCTACAACGTGGATGTCATTTCCAACTACACCTGTTACTACTTTCATCTATTACAAACCTATTAATTATCTAAGATAGTAGGGTAACAAATTTTGTGTAAAAGAGAGGTTAATCGAAGTAAGTATATAATACAAGAAAACAAATAAGGTAGCACCTCTTATGCATAATGCAGAACTCATTGTCATCTTACTCAATATCTCTATAGTTCTTTTTGCCTATCTCTGGCTCTACCCAAGAGTTGCAGGTGCAGACATAAACAAGGTCTCTCTTTATGACCTACTCGCTTCCATGACAGCTCTGAGTATCTCAGCTCTACTCTTTTGGAACTCTGGTATTCTTTTTAATGCTCTTTTTGACACTCTTAACTGGTTTTGGTTCACACTGCTGACATACTTTGTTCTTGAAGTTCCTTTTATTGTGTGGTATTTTAAGAAGTACAATCTCTTTGACTCAATGAATAATCAGCAATAAACTGTTACAATTGCCCATAACAATTTAAAGGAAATCTACATACTATGAACTTTTTTACAGCCGATTTTTGCGATGAACACCCAGAACTAACCGATGTACTCAACCATGATTTTAAAAACTATGGTGGTTCAACAAAGTGCCGTGGAGAAGTAGTAACAGTTAAATTAGACAAAAACAACTCAGAACTTATAAAACTGCTTCGAGATGAAGATGGTACAGACAAAATAGTTGTTGTTGATGTAGATGCAGAATTTTTTGCTGTTGTTGGCGAAAACCTTATGAAGTTTGCACAGCAAAACAACTACTCAGGTATTATTGTCAATGGTTACATAAGAGATACTTTTCAGATAAAAGAGATTCCCGTAGCACTCTGGGCACTTGGAACTTGTCCTAGAAAGTATATCCCAGTTACAGAGGGTCAACGTGGTTTAGCACTCTGTTTTGGTGGTGTAAACTTTAAAGATGGTGACTACATCTATGCAGATACAGATGGTGTAATGATTACACACAAACCACTACACAACTAAA
>Ga0256827_10000075_pt1 | contig 51347 bp, 43 predicted proteins | sample CV84metaG_FD_185977 | JGI IMG/M metagenome (GOLD analysis project Ga0256827, IMG submission 185977) | Hydrothermal vent microbial communities from East Pacific Rise, Pacific Ocean - CV84 | ecosystem: Environmental > Aquatic > Marine > Hydrothermal vents | place: Pacific Ocean: East Pacific Rise... | reverse complement strand
TTTACAATGAAACAAATTATTTCTGATGTTCCGGTAGAAAAATTAGAGCAAGAATTAAATACAGACCGTTTTTTAAGAAAAACAAATAACGGAGGGAACGAGATTTATGTTGTTAATTATCATAACTCGCCAAATGTTGTTATGGAAATTGGCAGATTACGAGAAATTACTTTTAGATATGCAGGCGGTGGCACAGGTAAAGAAGCCGACATTGACATTTACGATACTGCCGATGAGGCATACGAGCAGCTTGTGGTTTGGGATCCTGAAAGAAAAGAAATACTTGGCGGATACCGATATATTTTAGGAAATAAAGCTCCAAAAGATGGGCACGGAAAATATGCAATAGCCACACGAGGTTTGTTTGAGTTTTCATCTGAATTTAAAAAAGATTACTTTCCGCATACAATAGAACTAGGGCGTAGTTTTGTGCAACCTGTTTATCAAAGTACAAAAGTAGGAAGAAAAGCTTTATTTGCTCTCGACAATTTATGGGACGGGCTTGGAGCTTTGGTTGTAACAAATCCGGAAATGAAATATTTTTTTGGAAAAGTAACAATGTACACTTCTTTTAATCAAAAAGCTAGAGACTTAATATTGTATTTTATTAATTATTATTTTGGCGATGAAAAAAGCCTTGTATATCCTCGCGAACCTCTTGGATATTATACCAACGAACAAGAATTAGCGAAACATTTTGTAAAAAACGATTTTAAAGAAAATAAAAAAATATTGAATAAATTAGTTAGAGATTTAGGCGAAAATATTCCACCACTTATTAATTCGTATATGGGATTATCATCAACAATGAAATCTTTTGGTACTGCTATGAATTATAAATTTGGAGAAGTAGAAGAAACAGGTATTTTAATAAAAATTGATGATATTTATCCTGAGAAAAAAGAACGCCATTTAAAATATTAATTAAAGCCTTATATTATGCAAAAATTAACCCTATTTCTATTTATTGTTTTGTTTAACCTAAACTATACTTTAGCTCAAGAAGATTACAAAACAATGATGAATGACAATTCTATCAACTTCTATCAAGTATGTAAAGCCGCCGATACTTATTTTGAAAAACACGACAAAGGCAAAGGCTCTGGTTGGAAAGCATATCAAAGATGGAAGTTTAACAACGAATCTAAATATTATCCTTCAGGAGATAGAAGTAATATAAACCCATATAGTACTATAAATGCCTACAAAAAATTTCTAAAAAACAACCCCAAAGAACGATATGGTGGCAATGCTTGGAAAGAATTAGGACCTTTTAGAATAGATAGTATTATTTCTCATCATTCTGCGGGTTTGGGGCGTGTAGAAGATATTTTTATAGACCCTAACGATACTTTAAAAATGTGTTTAGGATCTCGTAGTGGAGGCTTTTGGAGAACAACAGACGGCGGTGTTACTTGGAAAGTAAGTACCGACAGCTTACCTGCAACCAGTGTAAACACACTATCCGTTTCTCGTATAAATACCGATTTAATTATGATAAATTCGGCAAATGCACTAAATGGTATGTCTCACGGAATATATTTTTCTAATGATGGAGGAGAATCGTGGACACTTACAAACTTTAATCCAACAAATCTTGGTTTCGATTATATAGGAAGTGCATTCAGAATTTTAAAAATAGCATATCACCCAAGAGTGCCAAATCTTATTTTTGTTGGAACAAATAAAGGGCTTTACAAATCTACAGATAATCTTCAAACCTGGACACTTTCTCATACAAATTGGGATGTTTCAGAAATAGAATTTCATCTAACAAACGATAGTATAATATATGTTTACGACCACAATGCAAGTAATAGAAACAAAGTATTTATATCAAGCGATCAAGGCGAAACTTACACTGCTTCTGCCTCAATACCAGGCAATAGCAGCAAACCAGGTATTTTATCGGTAAGTTCAGGCTGTGCTTCTTGTCTGTATTTTGCTTCTGATAAAGGTGTTTGGAAATCTACAAATAACGGTCACAACTTCACATTTTTAAGTAATCCGAACGGTACTTGTCTAGGTTTTTCGGTTAATGATATTGATACTTCAAGTTTTATTTACGGCTACTTAGATGTTTATGCAAGCAATAATGGCGGTAAAACTTTTAATCAAGCAACTTGGTGGGATTTAGGACAATCTGAAAATGGCACAGGCTCACTTATGAATAAATTTAAAAACGGAAATCGTTACGTACATGCCGATTTGCATCCTGCAAGGTGTGTAAATGGTGTTTATTATATAGGAACCGACGGATTGTTTGCAAAAAGTAATAATAATGGTATTAATTGGACAATATTAAATCAGGGCACTGCAATAAGAGAAAACTATCACCTTGGTGTTAGTCAGTCAAATCATTTTAGAAGCATGTCGGGTTCGCAAGATAATGGCATATCGATAAAACACAAAGATACTTGGATAGAATTTGTTGGTGGAGATGGTATGGTATGTATTATACACCCATTGAACGATGATTTTATGATAGGTAGCACACAATCTGGAGGAAGAACAAAAACAATAAATGGAGGACGCACAAAGATAGCTGCCACCCCTCCAAATAGTCATAATGGTGCTTGGGAAGCACCTCTGGTATATGATCCTAACAATCAAATGAGGATTTACGATTTTAGAGATTCCATTTATGTAAGCGATGATTTTGGCGATACTTGGAGTGTTAAAGGCAAACCGTCAACTATAACCGGCACTATACACCACGCAGCAATTGCTCAAACTAATTCTGATATTATGGTAATATCAAGATATAATATGATAGAAATATCTACAAATGGAGGAGCTTCTTTTGAAGATATAACAAATAATTTGCCAGCATTTTCTATTGGAGATATAGCTTTTGACCCAAATAACGATAGTATTATAATTATTGTTTACGGAAACTATAATAACGAAAACAAAACAGTATTTATAACTAAAGACAAGGGTGCTAATTGGAAAAATATAACATATAATCTTGAGAATATGCCTATACACTCGGTAATTATAGACCATACAAATGCCTCAAATATATATGTTGGTGCAGAAATAGGGATTTATACTATGCCTATGAACGATACAACTTGGAGTTTATATAGTTCTAATTTACCAAATACAGATGTAGAAGATATGGAGGTTGTTTATGGTTCAAACACAATAAAAGCTGTTACTTGGGGACGTGGATTATGGGAATGTTCTTTAGTAGGAAGAAATAATTATCCTGCAATTTTAAGAACAAGCATATCAGATATGCCAACCAAACTTCAACCTAAATTTTCAATAGATCAGTTTGTTACAGCTACAATATCTTATAGCGGAACTCTTTCGTCTGTTTACATAAAATGGTCAAAAGATACAATTTCATTAGATAATAGTATTACAATGAGCAATACTCAAGATAGTACTTGGGTTTCGGACAGTGCAATTCCTAATTTTGAGGTTGGTACTAAAATTTATTTTAAAGTTTTTGCTGTTGGCAGTAACAACGACACCTCCGAAACTTATAGATTTATGTACATAGTAAAACCTTTAGAATATTGTGAAGCATCAGGAGAATTATATAGCACCTATGATTTACACATAAAAAATGTTTCTTTAGCAAATATCAATAATAATAGTGCAAACGATTTTTATAAATATTATAGCGATTCTGTTATTTATTTATATGTAGATTCTACATATACCATTTCTGTTAAATCAAATATAGATTGGGAAAGTATTGATTTTGGAGCGTGGATTGATTTTAATAACAATGTATCTTTTAACCTAAACGAAAATTTAAATTTGGTAGAAACAGAAAATAATTTGGCACAAAATACGTTTACAGTTTCGGCTGATGTAAATACTACTGATACATTAAGACTAAGAGTTAGAGTTGAATATTGGGACGCAATTGCAAAACCTTGCGGCACATATTTTGGCGAAGTAGAGGATTATCCTGTTAAAATTATTGTAGCAGATACTATTGCCCCTATTCCTAACATAAATCCGTTGCCCGATTTAGTTACGCAATGTGCCATTACACCATCTGCACCTACTGCAACAGACAATGTTTCGGGTGAAATTTCGGCTGTGCCTGATATTAGTTTCCCTATAACTAACGAAGGTACAACTATTATAACTTGGACTTACACCGACGAAAAAAATAATAGCTCGCAACAAACACAAAATGTTATAATTACGCCTATTGATACTAGTGTTTTGCAAGATGGAAATATATTACAAGCCAACGCAAGTGGTTTTTCTTATCAATGGATAGATTGCAACAATTATTTGCCAATTTCGGGCGAAACAAATCAAAGTTTTATAACAAGTCAAAGTGGTAACTATGCAGTTGTAATCTATAATCAAGATTGCCAAGATACATCATCTTGTATAAATACTACCTTTGTGAGTATTAAAGAATTAGAAAATAAATTAGATATAAATCTGTATCCAAATCCAAGTTCTAAAATCATAAATATAAATAAAGGCAATAATAAAAATGTTAATTTGCAGGTGCTTAACACAAAAGGTGAAGTTTTAATTAATAAAACACTAAACGAAGCAAATAACGAAATTGATATTCAAAACTTTGCAAAAGGAATTTATTTATTCAAATTTATAGATAAAGAAAATGTTTATTTCATAAAAGTAATAAAAAACTAAATTTTCAGAAGTCTCTTATAAATTTTTACACATATTTATTTAGAAAAAGAAATGATTAGCAGAGTATTAACACACATAGGTATAGCGTTTATTTATTTAATATCCCTTTTGCCTCATTGGATATTATATGGCATTTCTGATTTTGCATTTTTTATGATTTATTATGTAATTGGATATAGAAAGCAGGTTGTTTACAATAATCTTAAAAATAGTTTTCCAGAGAAATCTCATGCAGAATTAAAAGAAATTGAACGTAAGTTTTTTAGAAATTTAACTGATGTTATTATAGAAACTGTTAAAGAATTTAGCATAAGTAAAAAATCAATAAAAAAACGTTTTAGATTTACAAATCCTGAGGTTTTTCAACAACATTACAATAACAATAAAAGCGTAATGATGCTTATGGGTCATTATACAAATTGGGAATATGGGGTAAGTACAGCTTTGTGGGTTCCGCAAGAATGCTGGGCTGTTTACGGCAAAATTGAAAATCCTATAATGGATAAATATCTTGTAAGAACACGCGAAAAATTTGGGTTTACTCTATACCCTATGGAGGAAACATACAATGTAATGTTATCGCACAAACAAGGCAATAAACTTTATATGTTTATGGCAGACCAAAGCCCACATCATGCAAAAATAAAATATTGGAAGCATTTTTTAAATCAAGAAACACCTGTGCATATTGGTGGCGAAAAATTATCTAAAATGCTTGACTTGGCTGTGGTGTTTATAGAAATACAAAGAGTGAAACGTGGTTATTATGAAATTACTGCTAAAACACTTTTTGATAATCCTAAGGAAACAAAAGAGCACGAAATTACAGATAAATATTTTGAAGTTTTAGAAGAAATAATTCGTAAAAAACCTGAAAATTGGCTTTGGTCGCACAAACGATGGAAGTATAAAAAAGATGTTCAATATTAATTTATCCGAAAACAGATAGTAATTCTTGAACAAAATGTATAAACAATGCGGGTTTTACTAAAACAGGATAAATTAAGCCAAATATAGCTCCAAACATATGAGCATCGTGTGCTATATTATCATTTCCTCGCTTATTCATTCTATATGAATAGAATAAATATATCACTCCAAAAATTATCCCCGGAATAGGGAAAATCATATAAAATTGTATTTCGTGCAAAGGATTAAAAAGTATTGACGCAAATAATACTGCCGACACCGCTCCCGAAGCTCCAACAGCATTATAATAATAATCGTCTTTGTGTTTTATCAATCCATATATGGAAGAAAAAATAATCCCACCTATATAAAGAGTTAAATAATAAAGTAAATATTTTTCGGGAAAAATATCTTGAAAATAACCCTCAACAGCATTACCAAAAGAAACAAATACTAAAATGTTTATTATCAAATGCATCCAATCGGCATGAATAAGTGCATGTGTGAAAATACGATGATATTCGTTATTGTGTGTTATTTTATATGCATTAAAAGATAATTTGTCTTTAATGTCTTGATTACGAAAAGCAATAACAGAAACTATTGATGTTATTATTGCAATTATTACGGTTACACTCATTTACTTATATTTTTCTACAAAAGTAGTTAATAATCTGAATAAATCGTTATATTCTGTTAAAGGCAAACTCTCCTCTATATCGTAAATATTATGATATTCTTTGTAATTGCCTTCGGTATAGATAAATATTGAACGAACATTGTTATAATAGAAAAAATAATGGTCGCTATTTGCTGCCTCGCCTCGCAGTTTTATTCTTGGCAAATATTTATTTTCATTATTAATATTTTGCAAAATACTTACTTCTTTGTCGAATTGTTTTCCGTTTACAATAGTAATTCCCTTTTCTCCACTACCTACCATATCTAAGTTTATCAAGAACTTAATTTTGTTTAACGGAAAAAGTGGATTTTCGCAGTAATATTTAGAGCCTAACAAACCAACCTCTTCGCCACTAAAAAACATAAATGCCATAGAATAATGTGGTTTGTTTTCTGGTTTTGCATAATATCGCATTAAGTTTAATGTTAAAACATCGCCGCTACCATTGTCGTTTGCCCCACGAAAAACAGCAGTTTCTCCTACTCTACCCAAATGGTCGTAATGTGCAGAAAACACAAGAAATGTATCAACTTCTCCTTGCACATAGCCTATAACATTTTGTGTTTGATATGCTTTATAATATTTATTTTTTACATCAATTGATATTTTTTTTGATTTAGGATTAAAACTTTCACGCTTTATTTGAACCCACACATGACTTGCAGCTTGTTGGCTTTGAACCTGAGTTAAATTGCCATCTATAATTTCTATTATCCCTATGGCATTTAAAGAATTAAGGTATTCTATTGATATCATGTCTTTTTCATTTAAGCCTTCCATTTTTCTCTTATCTAGAATCACAAATTTATTTGTGTAATCATTGTCGGATAAATTAAATTCTTTTAACTCAAATTCGCCTTTTACACTACCAGAAATTACCTCTATTAAATAATCTTTACCTAATTTTAATTCTTTGTTTTCTAGTTTCACTTCAATTTTATATGGAAACGTATTAATTGGAAATTTAAATTGTTGATAATAATTTTTGCCAAAATATTTTAACGAACTTAGTTTCATTTGCTCTGCCAAAAACTTAGCTGCAATTTTATCTCCATTGCAACAAAATCCACGTCCGTGAAATTCGTCTGATGTTAATATTTTTAAATCTTTTCGTGCTTGTTCTTTATCTTGTGCATTTACAAAACTTATAATAAAAATTAACAAAATAATATTTAGTTTTTTCATTTTTTTAGGTTTTAATAGCATTATACTCTTTATATTTTATTTCACCACAGGATAAAGTATCTTTATATCCCAGCCCGTTCGTTTAGATATTTTAATTTTATCGGGAAAAACCAATGCGGAAATTCCCAAACCAACAAAACTTGCACCAAGTGCAGTAGAATAAATACCTACAACACTAGTAATACCTAATGCTTCGGGCAATAAAATACTACCTGCAATTATTATTATATTTACCGAAAATTTTGCAACTTGCCTAAATTTACTGTATTTTCTAACACCTTGTATATCTGATATTAAAATGATTTTTCTGTTATAATTATTCCCAAAAAAACTATTACCAATTACAATAGCTGTATCGTTAATTAATAATATCTTACCTTTTTTAGTTTCTTCTTGTTTTAGATATCCGGTATAGCTTAAATTTATTTTGTCTTTTTGATAAATTACAAGAGTATCTTTATCTACCACCTGAGCAAATTGCAAAGCATTTTGAGCAAAAATATTTGCCGAAAAAACTAATAATAGTATTAATAATATAACTCTCATAAATTATTTAAGGGGGCTTTTATTAATTATTTTTTATAATAAACAAAAATAATAAATTAATACCGATTAGTAATCAAAATTATGGAGATAAAAACAAAAAGGCTTCTCTAGATTAGAAAAGCCTTATAAATAAACCACTCTGAACGATACTCAATCCATAGGTTTGAACTACGAATAAAATTAGTTATGCATAACAAGACCTTAGATATTAAACTTTAGACCAAAAGAAAACCTTCTTGATCATAATTGCCCGATGGTAATTAGTGTCTGCTGAAAAGCTCTGAGGTGTATTAGATTTTTATATTCTGAAATGCAGATGTATATACATACCTCAAATTGAAGAAGATAAAAATATGATGTGCCTCAGAGCAAGCATAAAACTATGATTTTTTTAACATTTGTAAATGCAAACTTATAAGCACATATGTTTTAAAAAGTTTGCACTTACAATAGCGTGTTTTGATTTAAGTGGCTTTGTAACAACCCGCTATGTGTTTCTCAGCAGACCCTATTTAAAAACTTTTACAAGTATTTGTGTTTGTGCTAAAACCATCAAAATTTCTTCTATATCATTGTTCCAAGTAGAAGAACGAATTTTTGTTTTTTGATATTTAGAATGTTTGAAATATGCTATTTCTAGTTCGCCATGATTATAAATGGCAATTATTATATCAAATAAATCAATACATATTTCTTTACCTACATTATTAGAAATGATTAAAATGTCTTTGGTAAGCGTTAGTGTATCTGAAAATAAATATTCTTTAATTGCAATAGTAATAAAAACAAAAATGCCAATAGCTAATATAATTCCCGAATTATTATATCCAATATTTAAAAATAGAAAAATATAAATTGCAAATATTCCCAAAAAAGATAAAATAATTTTTTTAGGATTAAAACGAGTTTTTTTAATTATTTTTTCAAATAAATCTCTTTTTTCTCCGCATTTTGTACTTATTGTTTCTAGTGTGCCAATAAAATCACGATAAATATTATGAATAATATCTTGATTTAAAAGAAAACACATATCGTGATAAAGCTCTGGTAGTTTATCTTTTAATTCTTGTGGATTTTCAAAATAAGTTTCTATTAAAACAGCAAAAAATTCTTTTTTATTTGTTCTACCGTATGCTCTTAAAAATTCAATTTTATGCTCAATAAAATCGCGATATTCGTCTTTAAAATTTGTTCTAAACCGCTCGAATAAAAATTGTAAATATTCCGAGCCATGAGTTAAAGCCGAAATATCTAGAGCGTGAGCCATTTCGTGCAACCCAAGATTTATTTTATCGTTGGGTATTTCGTAACCTTTTTTAAAGTGTTTCCACGATAACACAATTATACCACGTGGGTTTACTTCGCCTTTATGTTTGTTTTTTGTAAATCTGTTTAAATAAATATCAGGATAAAGTTTAATTGTATGAAAATGAGGCATTAAATAATAACTTAAACCAAAAGTTAGCTGAACAGCCGACGCACTAATTAAAATCATCATTTCGTCTGTTACTTGCAATCCTTTTTGTCCGAACCATTTTTTTGCTTTAGAAAAAGTAACAACTCTACGTGCAAAAAGTTCTTTTTCTTTTTCTGTTAAGTTTTTAAAATATGGCAGGTTATTTTCGAGAATTTCAAAAATAACTAATCTAGAATTTGCTTTTAAACGAGTGGTTCTATCTCCTCTATTGCGTTTAAATTTAAGATAATAGCTTAAACCCAACAAACTCCAAATCCCAAAAACACCAAAAAAAATTGTTGAAGCTATTGCAGAATCACTCATTAAATAACAATTAATTTCTTAAAAGACGTTTTATATCTTTATCTAAAAGTCTATCAGGTTTTTTTGCACTAATTGAATGATATCCAAAATAGTAGATTGTGCCATCTGTTCCTAAAAATACTTTATAAACTCTGCCTTTGCTATCGCTTCCTGTTGGTCCAACTTTATGAAAGAAAACGGCATCTGTTTCTTGATTATCTATTATTGTTTCTAGCTCGTCGCGAGTTACAAATTTAAATTTATAAGGATATATCTTTTTAAATTTAGTTTCAGAATTCATATCGCTACTAACCTCATCTTTAACAATATAAACCGTTTTGTCTTTAACCGATGGAGCATTAGAGTTATAATAGTTTATAATATTAGCAGTGCCTAAAATCTTTTTTTCGCTTGTTAGCTTTATATGTTTTTGCAAAAACATTACAACAGCTGCAAGTTTATACGAAAAATATTCTTCTTCTACACCACGATATGCCAACGGAAAACAAGCCAACTGTGGCATCGACGAAGTTGTTGCGTATTTTCCGCCAAGCGATACACACACAAAAGAATATTCTGCCTTAGATTTATCTTTGTCAAAATATACATCATCAAGAGTTAAAAACGAGTATTGTGGGTCTTTTCGCATTTTATCATAATCATTTAGCTCAATAAAATCATAGGCTGTTATAGTCCAGCATTTTTTCATCACTTCTTTTATTTTAAAATTAAATGATGACATTGGGTTTCCCTCTAAAACAACAAGTGTTTTTGTTTTGTAAAATGCTTTTAGCTCCTCATCTTGTGCAACTTCTTTTTGTGCAAATATGCTAAAAGAGAATAATATCAGTAAAGAAAAAATAATTTTTGTTCGCATAATTTATATTTTTAATTAAAATTGGTTATAAAAATATGAAAAATTATTGGAAATATTGATATGTACTCGAATAAGATTATTAAATTTGTTCGTTATTATTAACTAATTAAAAAATATTTACAATGAATAAAGTAATACATACAAACAATGCACCTGCAGCAGTAGGTCCATACAGTCAAGCAATTGAGGCAAACGGAATGTTATTTATCTCAGGTCAAATTCCATTAAATCCCCAAACAGGTAAACTTGTTGAAGGCGGAATAGTTGAGCAAACCGAGCAAGTAATGAAAAACATAGAAGCAATTTTAACCGAAGCAGGTTATAAATTTTCTGATGTAATAAAATCTACTTGTTTGCTTAGCGATATGGTAAATTTTGGTGCAATGAATGAGGTTTATGCAAAATATTATCCAACAAACCCACCTGCACGTGCAGCTTTTGCAGTTAAAGAATTACCACTTAGCGTGATGGTAGAAATAGAAACTATTGCTGTAAAATAAATAATGAAGAATGCTTGCGAGTTGTTAATTTATTTCCAGATTTTAAACCCGGTGAAATTAATGGAACTACTGTAAAAGTTAAATATTTTGTTCCAATTAAATTTATGCTTAATTAAAACTAAATATTTTGGGGAATTTAGAAGTATTAGATAAATATGTATTAAACTTCAATCAAAACGGTTTGTTGTTGTTGAATATTACACTTGGTATTGTAATGTTTGGTGTTGCTTTAAGCATAAATTTATCTAATTTTAAAGAAATAATTAGAAACCCAAAATCTTTAATACTTGGTGTAATTTCACAATTTGTATTATTACCAGCAGTAACATTTTTACTTATAAAAATTCTGCAACCATCAGAGGGGGTGGCATTAGGAATGATACTTGTTGCCTCATGCCCCGGAGGAAATATTTCTAATTTTATTTCGTCGCTTGCAAAAGCAAACATAGAGCTATCGGTAAGTTTAACCGGAGTATCCACTTTGTTATCAATATTTTTAACACCAATAAATTTTGCTTTTTGGGGTTCGCTATATGTAAGTAGTTCGCCTCTTTTGCAACCAATAGAAATTGATTTTTTTCAAATGTTTGAAACAGTAATTCTAATACTTGGAATTCCGTTGATAGTTGGAATATTTTTTTCTAGAAAATTTACCAAGCTAACAAATAAAATTCAAAATCCTATTAAAATAATATCAATAATAATTTTTGCAGGATTTGTTGTAGGAGCATTATATAATAATTTTACTTTGTTTTTACAGCACATTCATCTAATACTTTTAATAGTATTTTTGCACAATACACTTGCTCTATTAACAGGCTATACCTTTGCAAGAATTTTTAAACTAAAACCAAAAGATCGCAAAACAATTAGTATAGAAACAGGAATACAAAATTCGGGTTTATCATTAGTTCTTATATTTAATCCGGATATTTTTCCTTCTAATTTGCAAATAGGAGGTATGGCTTTTATAGCAGCTTGGTGGGGCATTTGGCATATTATTTCAGGTATGGCAATATCTTATTTTTGGGGATACAAAAAACAATGAAAGTTTATAAAGTCTATTTTGTTGAGAAACTAATTTTTAGAACTCTTCTATTAAAAAAAATCTTAGGAAAAAGAACAAACATCTGTTATTAAAATATTATTTGTTATTTTTGTTTCTTGTAAAAAGAAACTTTTACAAAATAAATTAGTATTAATTTTATGGAAAAATGGTCGTTAGCATACGCAATTATTAAACTTATTTTAAAAATACCTCATTCTAGTTTTTATCGTAAAATTGTTGTAGAAGGTTTAGAAAACATACCCAAAAACAAACCTATTATTTTTGCTCCAAACCATCAAAATGCAGTGATGGATCCTTTAGCAATGATTTATTCAACCAACAAACAACCTGTTTTTTTGGCTCGTGGCGATGCTTTTAACAACCCGATTATTGCTAAAATATTTGCTGTTTTTAAAATATTACCTGTTTTTCGTCAGAGAGATGGAATAGGAGAGTTGAAAAAAAACGAAGCGATTTTTCAAAAATCTGTTGATGTACTTAAAAACAACAACGCTTTTTGTTTGTTTCCCGAGGGGCAACATAATCCGCAACGTTTTTTGCGTCCGCTGCAAAAAGCAATACCACGAATTGCATTTCAAGCCGAAGAACAAACTGATTATAAGCTTGATATAAAGATTATCCCTACAGGTATTTACTACAAAGATAAAACCAAAAGTTTAAGTGTTTTGCATATTCATTATGGTAAACCAATTGATGTTTTAGATTATGTTGATGCGTATAAAGAAAATCCGCAAAAAGCAATGAATACCCTGAAAATGGAAATGAGTAAACAACTTAAACCCTTAATGATTGATATTCAAGATACAAAAAATTACAATATAATTGAGGAGTTTTTAACAATATATATTCCTTATTATCTTAAATTAAATAAATTAAAAAATACTCAGAAAAACAGATTTAATAGCAGCAAAAAACTTATTGATATTATTCAAACAAAAATAAAAAATAATGATGATTTTTTAGCAGATATTTCTATCGCTATTACTCATATTAAAATTATAATTAAACCTAAAGGTATTTCTATAGAAGACTATATAAATAATTCTAGTTCGATAGTAAACATTATTCTTAAATCAATTATAAGTATAATATTTTTACCCTTATTTTTAATAGGCTGTATTTTTAATTTTTTACCCCAACAAGTTGCTCCTTATATATCTAAAAATATGCTGAAAGATCCACAATATATTGGTTCGGTTAAATTTGCAGTTGGAGGCATTATATTCCCAATATATTATCTTATTTTATTTGCTATTTCGTTCTTTTTTCTTAATTACAAATATTCGCTAATTTTTTTAACTGTGCTACCTATATTAGGCTTGTTTAATGTGTATTATAAACATTTTACTAAATCATTACTAAAATCAATAGATATTTTTAATATCCCAAAAGTTGAAAAAGAAGATTTAAAACAATTAACTTTGTCATTAATTAAATATATTAATTATGAAAACAAAAAAGAATAAAATATTATTTTTAAGCAAATTAACAATTATTACATTCTTAACTTTATCGCTTAACAGCTTTCTCAAGAACTAGGTATAAGATTAAAAAATGAGAAAACTCATCAAAATAAATTCTTTTTATATAAAAAAAATATTTAATTTTGAAAACATAAAATTTTAATTAAAACTTTTAAATCATGAAAAAAACTTTATTTTTATTTGTTGCAATTCTATTTGCAAATGTTACATTCTCTCAAACTAGCTTTGGTGTAAGAGTAGGATTAAACTCTGCTACTTTATCTGGTAAAGAAAGTTCAGAAGATAAAACAGATTACAAAGCAGTAAACGGAATGGTATTTGGAGCTGTTGTAGAACAACATGCTACCGATATGCTTTCTGTTCAGTTTGAGTTATTGTATTTGCAAAAAGGAGCACAAGGCACAGGTTCTATGACCTATTGGGGAACAAGCTTTGATTATACATCAAAGATATATCTTAATTCAATTGAACTACCTATTTTATTAAAAGCTACTTTTGGCGATAATCTTAAATTTTATGGTAATGTAGGTCCGTATTTTAACTATGCTTTAGGTGGTAAATATGAAACTGAAACAGTTACAAGTAATACAACTGAAACAGCTGATGGTAAATTAATATTTAAGAAAGAACCTGATAATTATAAAGGTGATGATAACTATTATGATCCTGATGAATACAACAGATTAGATTGGGGATTATATTTTGGTGGTGGTTTAGGTATGCACCTAGGACCCGGATTATTATCTTTAGATATTAGATATGGATTAGGCTTTTCAAGTTTTTATAAAGATGCTCATTTTGATAAGGTTCAACTAGATGGATCAACTAAAAATATAGTTCCTGATGGATACGAAGCATTTAAAAATAGAAATTTAACAATTTCTCTTTCTTATATGTTTGGAGGAGAATAATATAATATTAAAATATTTAAAAAAAGCTGTCCTTATCGGATAGCTTTTTTTATTGGATATAATCTTCTTATAATTTTAAAATTATAGCTTACTACAAAATAAAATAAAAAAATTTGTGTTATTGTTGATATAAAATTACTTTTGAGCTGTGAAAAAATATCTTATCATAATAATATTAGCAATAATAGTGTTTGCATCTTGCAAAAAAGAAAAAATTGAAACAAGTGCTGGTGCAAAGCTCGAATTTTCTATCGACACTTTATTTTTCGATACTGTTTTCACAAATATTGGTTCGCAAACCAAACAATTTAGAATATACAATAGAAATAAAGCTACAATTGTTATAGATAACATAAGATTAGGAATGGGCAGTAGCTCTAACTACCGTTTAAATATTAATGGCATAGCCTCTTCATCGGCAAATAATATAGAAATTGCTGCAAACGACAGTATGTTTGTTTTTGTAGAAGTAACGGTTGACCCCAATAATTTAAACACGCCTTTTGTTGTTGCCGATTCTGTAATTTTCACTTTCAATAATAATTCTCAAGATATTGATTTGCGTTCGTGGGGGCAAAATGCTCATTATATTGATGGCAGAACAATTAATGCAATAATTGGCGATACTATTTGGACAGCAGATAAACCATATCTTATTTATAACTCTATGCTCGTTGATAGTCTAAAAACGCTTACAATACAAGAAGGAGTAGAAATTCATTTACATAAAAACTCTAATATATATATACTTGGCACACTTAAAATTAACGGAACAAAAGATAATCCTGTTACAATACGTGGCGATAGGTTAGAACATGCCTACGACGATATACCAGGGCAATGGGGGCGAATTGTTTTTATTGAAGGAAGCAAAAATAATAAAATTAACTATGCCGAAATAAGTGGCGGAATAATAGGGGTGCAAGTTGGTGGAAATCTTGATGCAGCTATCGCCGACAAACCCGATTTACTTATCACAAATACAAAAATTCAGCATATGAACTATGCAGGATTATACACACTTGGGTCGAAAGTAGTTGCTTCTAACTGTGTAATTTCTGATGTGGGATTTTATGCAGTAGCTTTGCTAATGGGTGGTAACTACGAATTTTATCACTGCACAATAGCAAACTATTGGAACTATGCAAACCGAACAGAACCATCTCTAATTATTTCTAACAATATAATTAACGATGGAACAATGTATATGTCCGATTTAACAAATGCATATTTCGGAAACTGTATAATTTATGGCGATAAAGAAAATGAACTTGGCTTAAGTCAAGAAAGTGGTGCAGCTTTTAACTATAAATTTGAGTATTCTATTGTTAAAGCCAATGCCGATATGGATTTCTCCGATAATACTTATTACGATAATGTATGGAAATCTAAAAATCCTACATTCGTTAGTGTTAGCGAATACAATTTTCAACTCGATACATTATCGCAAGCAAAAGATTTAGGTAATATTTTTATTGTTAATGATTACACCTATTTACCGCCAATAACAAATGATTTAAATCAAGAAAATCGTACATTAGATATAGCTCCAGACCTTGGTGCTTACGAAAGAATTGAATAATTTTGTTTATAAATTGTTATTGTTAATTAGGGTCTATCCCCAATTACCAAACTAATATCATGGAAATCGTAATATTTAAACTCTTCATTAATTTTTAATTTCAATTTGCCATATTCGTTTGTTTTAATAACCTCGCCTAAAAACATGTTATTGTTTTCATCATAAAAATACAGTTTTTTATTAAGTCCAAACAAATTATTATTATACATATTATCAATAAGTTTGTAGTTGTTTATTGATTGATGCATAATGTAAATTTCTTTAATAATCTGCGTAAGAATGTCATCTAAATTAAAAGTTTTATTTGTTAATTGTTTTAGCGATATTGGATTAGGAATGTTTTTATCGAAAATACATTGATTGATATTTATACCAATTCCAATAACCGATTTATTAATTCTATCGGCTTGAATATAACTTTCTATTAAAATACCTGCAATTTTTTTATCATCAATATAAATATCATTAGGCCACTTTATTGAGGCATTATCAGAAAATTTATTAAAAAAATTTAGAAGAGCCAATGAAACAATTTTAGAGATATAGAATTGTTTTTCAACTTTAATATTTGGAGAAATAATTAGTGAAAAAGTTAAGTTTTCATTAGGGTTCGATTGCCACAAATTACCTCTTTGTCCACGTCCGTTTGTTTGTTCGTTTGTGTGTATTACAGTCCAATCCGCAACAATTTTTGAGTTTATTATCTCTTTTGCAAAATTGTTTGTTGAGCCAATTGTGTCAAGTTTTATTATGTTAGGTTCGAAATCCAATTTTTTGGGCTATTAAATTATCATACCATCTTTTATAACAAATTTTCTATCGCATTTGTTGGCAAGGTTTTCATCGTGAGTTACCAAAATAAATGTATGATTAAATTTATTTCTTAAATCAACAAATAAATCAAAAAGCTCGTTACTGTTTTTAGAATCTAAGTTCCCTGTAGGTTCGTCGGCAAGTATAACAGCAGGTTTGTTTATTAATGCACGGGCAATAGCAACACGTTGTTGCTCTCCACCCGAAAGCTCGGCAGGTTTGTGGTCTTTTCTTGCCGATAAACCTAAATATTCTAGCAATTCTTCTGCTTTTTTAAATGCTTCTTTTTTCGATTTTTTTGCAATAAATGCAGGAATACAAATATTTTCTAAAGCCGTAAACTCGGGTAATAAATGATGAAACTGAAAAATAAATCCAAGATTTTGATTTCTAAATTCAGATAATTTTCTATCGCTAATTTTGTTAATCTCGATATTATTTATAGTAATATCGCCGCTATTTGCTTTGCTAAGCGAACCTAAAATTTGCAAAAGTGTAGTCTTTCCTGCACCACTTGCCCCAACAATTGAAACAATTTCTCCTTTTTCAATATTTAAATTAATGCCTTTTAGTACTTCTAAATCTCCGAAAGATTTTTTTATGTTGTTTGCTTTTATCATAATTCTAAATTTAAAGTATTTGAGTAGAAAACGAACTGTAAATATAAAAAGTATAAAGTGCTAATAAAATAACTCCTGCAATTCGGCTTACTCTTTTGTTTTTGTAAACTATAATTAGCAAAGCAAGAATTATTGTTATTGCAATCATATAAAGCATATCTATATTAATAATCTGATTGCTTATTGTGATAGTATTAATACTTGAAGCAGCACCTAGAATCATTAAAATATTAAATATATTTGAACCAATAATATTACCAATAGAAATATCAGATTCTTTTTTAATTGCTGCTATAATAGATGTAGAAAGTTCTGGTACGCTTGTTCCAAAAGCAACAATAGTAACAGAAATTACACGTTCGCTAACTCCAAGATTTACAGCAATATCCGAGGCACTTTCTATCAGCCAATTAGCACCAAAATACATGCCTACAATAGAGCCCAATATAAATAATATTGATAAATAAATATTGTACTGCGGTTTTTTAAATATAGGTGCGTGTTTTCGTTCTTTTATAGATTTAGTTATTGATATGTATAAATAAACAGCAAGCATTAAAAGAAAAATAATACCGTCAATATAATCTAAGCTGCCTTTCCCTATATAAACAGAAAGTATATAGAGAACAATACTAGAAAGTAATAGAAAAGGTAAATCAAAAACTAAAATACTTTTTTTTACAGCAACAGGTAAAATTATTGCTGTTATTGCCAAAACTAATCCTATGTTTGATATATTCGACCCAACAACATTTCCTATAGAAATATCTGGGTGTGAGTTTAGTGCAGCCTGCAAACTAACAAAAAGCTCGGGGGCTGATGTGCCTATAGAAACAACTATTAACCCAACAAGAAGAGTAGAGATTTTAAAATGACGTGCCATAGAAACGCTTCCACGAACTAAAATATCGCCACTTGTTACAAGAATTATTAAACTGATGATGAGTAAAATCCAATTCCCCATTATTTTTTTATAACCTCCTTAATTTTTTTTACATCTTTAACAATATCAAGATCATTAACTTTAAGCTCTTTTTTAATCTCTTCTTTAGTTTTGTTAATTTCGTTTATTCCTTTACCTATATCTTTCATTAGCGATGGCACTTTTTTTGCACCAAACATCAATAACACAACTATAAGTATTATAATTATTTCTGTTCCTCCAATCATTAAAATCATAATGCAAAATTATAAAATATATTATTATAGTATAGTATTTATGTTTTTTTAGTATTTTTGAACAATATTAATATAAAATTATGATTAAAATGAAAAACTTAAAGATTTATATGTTTATTACTGTTTTTAGCATAGGATTTATGTTTGTTTCGTGTACAGGAGAAACAAAAACAGAAACAGAAACAAAAAATGTTGATACTACAGAAACTGTTTTAACAGATGAAGATGCAGCTTTTGATGCCGCAATGAATGAAATTGACTCTGAAGGATTAGACGATTCTACTGTTGAACTTGACGCACTTAAAGATTTTAACGAAGCTATTAAAGCTCAAGATTTCGATAAAGCTTTAGAAATGTACGCAGAGTTAATTACTGAGTATTCAGAAAAATTAAATACAGCTAATGCTGATACTGCTGAGTCGGCTCAAGAAATAAATGAAATATCAACAACACTATCTCAGGTTTCTATGACTATTTTAGAAAATAAAGCAAATTTATCTAGCGAGCAAAAATCTAAATTAAATGAATTAGATAATAAATTTAAATCAGTAGATAAAAAATAAAATATTTAATTTCTAAATTATAGATGAGTAAGAAAATAAAAGTGCTTGTAACCGGTGGTGCCGGATATATTGGTTCGCACACTGTTGTAGAACTATATAATAATGGATATGAGGTTATAATTGTAGATAATTTATCTAATTCTGATATTTCGGCAATTCACGGTATCGAAAAAATAACAGGGATAAGTCCAAATTTTGTTAATCTCGATTTAAAAAACAAAGAATTAACAAAAGATTTTTTTAATAAAAATGCTGATATTGATGCTGTTATTCATTTTGCAGCATATAAAGCTGTAGGCGAATCGGTAGAAAAACCTTTAAAATATTACGAGAATAATTTAAACTCGTTGATAAATGTACTGCAAGGAATGAAAGAAAACAATATTGAAAACATTGTTTTTTCTTCGTCTTGCACAGTTTATGGTCAGCCAGACAAATTGCCTGTAACAGAAAAAGCCCCTATTAAAAAAGCTAATTCGCCATACGGAAACACAAAACAAATTGCCGAAGAAATCCTTGAAGAATTTATTGATTCGGGTGCAAAAATAAAAGCTATAGCACTTAGATATTTTAATCCTATTGGTGCTCATAAATCTGCTTTAATTGGAGAATTACCTATTGGTGTACCAAACAATTTAGTACCTTTTATTACACAAACAGCTGCTGGTTTACGTAATAAGTTAAGCGTTTTTGGTAGCGATTATAATACCACTGATGGCTCTGCTATAAGAGACTACATTCATGTTGTTGATTTAGCAAAAGCACACATTGTTTCGGTTGACCGAATGTTTAATAATAAAAATAAAACTGCTTTTGAAATGTTTAATATAGGAACAGGTATTGGCTTGTCTGTTTTAGAAATTATTAAAAGTTTTGAAAAAGCTACAGAAATAAAATTAAATTACCAAATTGTTGATAGACGAGCAGGAGACATAGAAAAAGTTTGGGCAGACACTTCCTTTGCCAACACCGAATTAAATTGGAAAGCCGAAACAGATATTGAAACTTCTTTGCTATCGGCATGGAATTGGGAAAAACATATTAGAAATATTAAATAAATAGATATAATGACAAAAACCATATTAATAACAGGAGGAGCAGGTTTTATAGGCTCGCATGTAGTAAGATTATTTGTAAATAAATATCCCGAATATCAAATTATTAACCTTGATGTTTTAACTTATGCAGGCAATTTAGAAAATCTTAAAGATGTAGATAGCAAAGCAAACTACAAGTTTGTAAAAGGCGATATTACCGATTTAGATTTTATTAATAAACTTTTTGCAGAGTATAATTTTGATGCTGTAATCCATCTTGCAGCCGAGTCGCATGTTGATAGGTCTATTACAAATCCATTAGAATTTATAAACACAAATATTGTAGGCACAGTAAACCTTTTAAATGCCGCAAAAGAAGCATGGAAAGATGATTTTAGCAATAAATTATTCTATCATATTTCTACTGATGAGGTTTATGGCTCGCTTGGTAAAACAGGCTTTTTTGTAGAAGACACCGCTTACGACCCAAAAAGCCCGTATTCTGCTTCTAAAGCCTCATCAGACCATCTAGTTCGTGCTTATAACAACACATACAAAATGCCTGTGGTAATATCAAATTGTTCTAATAACTATGGTAGCCATCAGTTTCCTGAAAAACTTATACCCTTGTCTATCAATAATATAAAAAACAATAAAACAATTCCTATTTACGGAAAAGGCGAAAATATAAGAGATTGGCTTTATGTGCAAGATCACGCAAGTGCAATTGATGTTATTTTCCACAAAGGGAAACACGGCGATACCTATAATATAGGTGGCAATAATGAGTGGACAAACATAGATTTAATTCATGTGCTTTGTAAAGTTATGGATAAAAAACTTGGCAGAGAAGAAGGAACTTCGGCAAAACTTATAACTTTTGTAAAAGACCGTGCAGGACACGATATGCGCTATGCAATAGACTCGTCTAAACTTATGAAAGAACTCGGTTGGAAACCAAGTTTGCAGTTTGAAGAAGGAATTGAAAAAACTGTTGATTGGTACTTAGAAAACGAAGAATGGGTAAGCAACATTGTTTCGGGCGATTATGCTAAGTATTACGAAAAAATGTATAAAGATAGATAGTAAATTTGCGTCATTGCAAGGAAACAACGGAGTTAATCTGTTTAATAAATAAATCTATTGTGATAGACAAACTAACCATAGCAAGAATAATAGACACCGCTGATATAGTGGAGGTTGTATCCGATTTTGTAAGCTTACAAAAAAAAGGTAAAGACTATAAAGGTTTGTGTCCTTTTCACGATGATAAAAACCCATCGATGTCGGTTTCACCTACACGTGGGATTTTTAAATGTTTTAGCTGTGGAGCAGGAGGAAATTCGGTACATTTTGTAATGGAGCACGAAAGATTAACATACCCCGAAGCTCTAAAATATCTTGCAAGAAAATACAATATCGAAATAATAGAAAAAGAAGAAACCGAAGAAGAACGACTTGCAAAAACTTCGCGAGAAAGTTTACAGGCAGTTTCTACTTTTGCACAAACCTATTTTCACGATATTTTATTAAATAATAAAGACGGTAAAGCAATTGGGCTAAATTATTTTGTGTCAAGAGGATACAACGAAGATACTATAAAAAAATTCGGTTTAGGTTATTCTTTAGAAGCACGTGATGCTTTTTCGGGAACAGCCCTAAGCAAAGGATATAAAACAGAATTTTTAGTAAAAACAGGTCTGTCGATAGAAAAAAACAATAAACTTTTTGATAGGTTTGCAGGACGTGTAATGTTTCCAATACACAGTATAAGCGGAAATGTTATTGGTTTTGGTGGCAGAACACTTAGAACAGATAAAAAAACTGCCAAATATTTCAACTCTCCCGAATCGGAGCTATATCACAAATCTGATGTGCTTTATGGATTATATTTTGCAAAAAATTCAATATCAAAAAGCGATAAATGTTTTTTGGTAGAAGGTTATACTGATGTAATTTCGTTTCATTTGGCAGGTATAGAAAATGTTGTAGCATCGTCGGGAACAGCATTAACCGATGGGCAAATTCGCCAAATAAAAAGATTTACACAAAACATAACGGTTATTTACGATGGCGATGAGGCAGGAATAAAAGCTTCGCTACGTGGTATAGACTTGCTTTTAGAACAAGGCATGAACATAAAAGTTCTCCCTTTGCCCGATGGCGAAGATCCTGATACTTTTTCTAAAAGCAAATCGGCAACAGAGCTGAAAGAATATATTGATGAAAACGAACAAGATTTTATTAAATTTAAGATTTCGCTTTTATTGGCAGACACCAAAGATGACCCCGTAAAAAAAGCTGGTGTTATAAATAATATATCGGTTTCTATATCTAAAATACCTAACAGAATTACTCGTTCGGTTTATGCAAAAGAATGTTCTAGGTTGTTAGGAATTAGCGAAGATGTTATTTTACAAGATGTTAGAACTAAAATATATGCACATAAAAAAATATCGCAACCAGGAGTTGAAAGACCAAAAGAAACTAGCCCGAAACAAACTCCAAATAAAGAAATTGATTTAAACACACTTAGTTTTGCAATTCTTGAGAAAGAAATTCTTGCTTTTTTATTAAAATTTGGTACCGAAGAAATTAAAGTTTCTGACAATTCTGGTATTAATGATTTTAAGATTGTAGAATTTATTAATAATGAGTTTGTTAAAGATGAAATTAATTTAAAGATAGAAAGTAATCGTTTGTTGTTTGAAGAAATTGTAAATTTATTTAAAGAAAAAGGAGAAATACAAGAATCTGATTTTATAAATCATCAAGACAACAAAATATCTAAACTTGCAATTGAGATTCTTTCTTCGCCTTATCAGTTAAGCAAAATTCATAATATAAAAGACATTGATAAATACGAAAAAATTGATTTGCGAGAAACTGTTCCTAATACAATTAATGTTTTTAAAATGAAAATTGTAATTGATGCTTTAGAGGATGCCGAAAAAAACCTTATTATTGCTTACGAAAAAGGTGAAAATGAAGAAGTAATCGAAATTCTTAATAGAATGAATATCCTCAGCAAAGCAAAAATTAAACTTGCCGAACTTTTAGGTAGAGTTATTTTTTAGGTTGTTTTATAAATTCATCTTCAATATTTTAATATTATCGGAATTTATTGGTCACAAATGCACTTAGGGTCTGTCTATAAAGTCAAGAGATTGAACTATAAAGTTCGAGTTCAAAGCCTGTGAGAAATTCAAACCGCAGAATACTAGGGTATTTGAGGATTTGGATTTTGAGCAACAACGCAGAAATCGGACTTTATAGACAAGCTCTACTTAGTGTCTGCTGAAAAGCTCTGAGGTGTATTAGATTTTTATTTTCTGAAATGCAGATGTATATATACATACCTTAAATTGAAGAAGATAAAAATATGATGTGCATCAGAGCAAGCATATAAACTATGATTTTTAACATTTGTAAATGCAAACTCATACTTTACATCATCTTTATGTTCTCGCAGTTAATAATCCCCCCTTTTTAAGGGAGTTAGGGGGATTTTCTTATCAATAAAATATAAACTAATTATTAATATTTCTAAAATCTAATTTTCTTAAAATCAATAAACAAGATAAATAGAATAAATAAAAACGGCAATGCAGGAACTTTATATCGTACTAATGCACCAAGTACAGGAGTGGTTAAGCCAATTAAAACAAAAAGTGTAATTACAAAAGAGGATATTAATAATATTTCGGGTAAAAGGGTTTTAACCCTCTTAGTATTAAAATATTTTATGCTTAAAAGAAACAAAATTAATATTATAAAATTTTCTATAAATGCAGGAATTACAATTGCTGAATGAATATCAGTAACAAAAGGTCGGAAAAAACTATTGAGCAAAGCATAAGGAATATTTTTTGCAAAAGAAATAAAATTTGGTTCTAATTCGGGTAAATATATTCTACTGCCCACATGCCCCGAAGCATCGAGCATATTTATAAAATCGCCTTGTTTTTGGCATATAATTTCAGATAAATTATAGGAACTAAAAACTCCTGAATTAAAAAACAATACAATAATTAGGGTGTAAATACCAACAAAAATTAAAATACTGCGTTTTGTATTAAGTTGCTTAATAATGAAATAAGCAATTAATCCGGGTATCAACGAAAATAAAACATAAAATTTGAGTAATAACATCAATAATATTGATATAACAAAAGTGATGATACTAATTATTAAGTTTTTATTTTCGGTGATTTTAAAAAATGTATAAAACAGCAGCCCTAACATTGCAATAACTAAACTTTCTTTTAGTGCTGCCGAGGACCAAAACATAACAGATGGAGCAAAAAACACGGCTAATAATAATAAGTATTTTTGTGTTATAAATTTTGTAAAAACTTTGTAAATAGCTGTTAATCCTGCAAAAGAAAAGAAACTAAAAACTACCGAATGCACCCAAAAACTCCCAAAGCTTACAAAGTTTAATAAGATATGAATTCTAATAATCAAACGATTATCGTTAAGTAAACCATAGTTAAAAGATTTGTACCAAAACTCTGTATTATTTAAATATTTGTGCATATAATCGGCATCGCTATCAATTCCCACCAACAATTTAAAAAAATCGGTTGGATTTTTATTTAAGCTTTTAAATATTACTTTTCCGTCAAGAAAATATTTGTAAACATCTGATGTTTGATAACTGTCGTAGTAATATCTATAAATTATAGCGAGAATAATGCCGCTAAAAATTTTTATCAAAAATATTGAACCTACAATTTTAAACGAGATGTTGTCGAGTTTAAAAAACTTTAATTTGTAAATTAAAAACAGAAAAAAAAAAGTATAAAATATTGGTAATAGAAATTGCATATTAATTAGTTGCGTTCAACTTTTATAATTTTAACCGGACAAAGATTTTGTGCTTCTAAATTATCGTCATATTCATCGTCGCCAGTTATTAAATGGTAAAATTCTTTTTTTTGTTTTGCTCCTTTTAGAACTGCTTTGCCATCTGTTTCGTTCATATACCAAGTGTTTGGAGCAGCCTCTACACAGTAATTGCAGCCAATACATTTTCCTCGATGATGAGTAATTCTTATCATAAGTTTTTTACCTTTGTAAATGCAAAGTTAAAAATATTAATGAGTAAATACTTTAAAATATCAGTTCTTGTAGTTTCAGTTTTGTTTTTTTCGTGTGGTTTGCATAAAAATGAACAGAATCAAAACAATAATAAAGAAATACGTAGCGATTTTAGAATAATGTTCTATAATACGGAGAATTTTTTTGATACTAAGCACGACAGCCTAAAACGAGACCAAGAGTTTTTACCCGATGGTGCAAAACATTGGACAACTAATAAATTGCAAGATAAAATTATACATATTGCAAAAATTATTACAGCAGTAGGAGAATGGGAAACACCTGAACTTGTTGGTTTGTGCGAGGTAGAAAATCAAAATGTTTTAGAACAATTGGTTAATTATTCGCCTATAAAATCAATTAATTATCAGATAATACACAAAGAATCGCCCGACAGACGAGGAATAGACGTAGCCCTTTTATATAGGAAAGATAGATTTAAACCGGTGTATTTCAATTTTATTGAAATAAAAATGCCAAAACCATATTCAAGAACAAAAACTCGCGATTTGCTTTATGTAAAAGGTATTGTTTTGGGGCAAGATACAATTCATGTTTTTGTAAACCATTGGCCTTCGCGATGGGGTGGACAGCAAAAATCGGAGCCAAAACGTATGTATGTTGCAAGTGTTTTGAAACATCAAACCGATTCTATTTTGGGAGTAAACCCAAATTCTAGAATTATTATAATGGGCGATTTTAATGATGAGCCGGATAATATCAGTTTAAAAAAGATATTGAATGCCAAACGTGAAATCGAAGGCGAAGTTAATGATACAAGTTTGTATAATTTGATAGCAATTTTAAATAAAAAAACAGGACAAGGAACTTATAAATATCATGGAAGTTGGGGAGCTTTAGACCAATTTGTGGTTTCGGGTTATTTAATGAACAACAAAAGTACTTACACAAGTTTAGACGATGTACATATTTTTAAAGCAGATTTTCTTTTAGAAAAAGACGAAAAATATACAGGCGAACGTCCAAATAGAACATATATAGGCTATAAATATCATGGTGGATATAGCGACCATTTGCCAATTTATCTTGATTTAACATTAAAAAAATGAATTTAGTTTATGCTGCATTATTGGTTTTTGTGTTAAATATTCCGTTTGGATATTGGCGAGTAATGGAAAAGAAATTTTCGTGGCAATGGTTTGTTACTATTCATGCACCTATTCCGTTTGTTGTTTTGCTAAGATATGCTTTTAATCTAGGTTTTGCCTTGTACACTTATCCTGTAATGGTTTTGGCGTTTTTTAGCGGCCAGTTTTTTGGTAAAATTTTAAATAAAAAATTTGCTAAAAAAAATTCTGTTACTAAGAATATTTTTAAAGATATTTCTGTTCTGTTTTTTAATACCTAAGCCATTTCCACAATTCTTTATAGCTTATTTTTTTACCATACATTAAAATTCCTGTTCGATATATTTTTGCAGCAATTTTTGTTGTTAAAATAAAAGTGGCAATTAATATTGCTGCCGATAAAAATATTTGCAGATAAGGAACATTAAAAGGAATTCGTACCATCATAATAATTGGCGAAGTAAAAGGTATCATAGAAAACCACATTGCAAGTTTGCCATCGGGTTGTTGAATTATTGCTTGCATCATTACAAACGAGAGTATCAGCGGCACCGTTATCGGGAGCATAAACTGTTGCGTATCAGCTTCGCTATCAACGGCAGCCCCTATTGCTGCAAAAAGTGATGCATAAAGTAGGTATCCACCTAAAAAGTAAAACAAAAATGACCCTAGCATAGCAAACCAATTAATATTACCTATTATATCAAAAGCTTTTGAAACTTCTCTGTTAATTTTTTCTTGGTCGAAATCTTTTTCTGGGCTTATTGTTTTAACATTGCCACCCATAATACTTTGTGCCGACATTTGCTCTGCAACTTTTTCGCTTGCCGATGGTAAAATCACTGTTTGAACCACTGTAACAATTGCAAAAGTTAAGATAATCCACAATAAAAACTGTGTTAAACCTACAAATGCAATACCAATTATTTTGCCCATCATTAGCTGAAAAGGTTTTACCGAAGAAACAATTACTTCAATAATTCTACTTGTTTTTTCTTCAATAACTCCACGCATTACTTGAGCTCCATACATAAAAATAAACATGTATATAAGCACTCCGCCTATAACTCCAAGCACCATTTTTAATTCTTCGTTGTTAGATTGCAGTTGTCCTTTAGAGTCTATTAAATTTGAATAAACACTAATTTCAACATTTAAAGGCTCGTGAATATCGTGAGCCAACCGATTTTGTTCTTCTAACTCTTTTTCAATTGTTTCGGTAATATAGAGTTTGGTTGCTAAAGTAATATCTTTTTTAGAGTAAATCTCGATAGCTTTTGACTTTGCTATATTTCTGGGAATAAAGAGAAAAACATCATAATTTAATTTATTAAATTTTTCAATAACTTCGTCTCTACAAAGAGTATCAATAAAATGAAAAAAATTATTTTTATTATCGGGTAGTCTTCTAACAACTGCTTTTGTAGAATCTAATTTTTCGTGTTTTAGTTTAGAATCTTTTATGTATGTTATATTTGCTTTATATTTTTTAAAAACATGAGTTTGGTCAACAACAGCAATATTATACACAATATCGCTATCGAGTTTAGAAAGCCATGTTGGCAAAATCATTATTGCTGCCATCAAAATTGGACCTACAACACTCATTATAATAAAAGATTTCTTTTTTACTCGTGTAAGATATTCTCTTTTAATTATTAGCAATATTTTATTCATTTCTAATGATTTATTGTTTGATATTTATTGTTTGATTTTTTCTTTGTTTCTAGTTCTGATATTATTGTATTAAAAATTGCATCTTCGTCGAAATTGCAAATTTTTCTAAGCTCTTCTTGCGTTCCGTGTACAATAAATTTATCGGGTACACCCAAACGAATAACTTTAGAATTGTAGTTATTATCTGCCATAAACTCTAACACAGCCGAACCAAAACCACCTTGTAATGCTCCATCTTCAACACTTATAACGGTTTTGTAGTTTTTAAAAACATCGTGCAAAGCATCTTCATCAATAGGTTTTACAAATCGCATATCGTAATGAGCTACATCAAAACCTAAATTATAAGCTTTATCAACGGCATTTTTTGCGAAAGTACCTGTGTTACCAATACTTAAAATAACAATTTTTTCGCCATTTTTAAGCTTTCGTGCTTTGCCAATTTCAATTTTTTCGAAAGGCAACTGCCAAATAGTATGCACACCTCTTCCACGAGGATAACGGATAGAAAAAGCTCCGTGATTTTCTAATTGAGCTGTGTACATCATATTTCTGAGTTCTATTTCGTCCATTGGGGCGGCAACAATCATATTCGGAATTGTTCGCATATAAGCATAATCGAAAACTCCATGATGAGTTTCTCCATCTTCGCCAACCAATCCGCCACGGTCTAAACAAAAAATAACCGGTAGTTTTTGCAGAGCAACATCATGAATTATTTGGTCGTAGGCACGTTGCATAAATGTTGAATAAATATTACAAAACGGGATTAAACCATCTTTTGCCATTCCTGCCGAAAAAGTAACTGCATGTTGTTCTGCAATTCCCACATCAAAGGCTCTGCATGGCATTTTTTCTAGCATTATATTTAATGATGAACCCGATGGCATTGCAGGAGTTACACCCACAATTTTTTCGTTGTTTTTAGCTAATTCAACAATTGTTTCTCCAAATACATCTTGAAATTTTGGCGGTTTCAATTCTTTATTAGAGCTTAAAATTTCGCCTGTAATTTTATCAAAAATTCCTGGAGCATGAAACTGAGTTTGATTATCTTCGGCTTGTTTAAAACCTTTGCCTTTTATAGTTCTAATATGCAAAAGTTTAGGACCTTTAATTTTTGATAAATCTTTAATTGCCTTTGTTAGTTGCACCACATCATGCCCGTCGATAGGTCCAAAATATCTAAAATTTAAAGACTCAAACAAGTTGCTATGACGCAATATCATAGATTTTATTGCATTATCAATTTTTTGTGCAAATTTCTGAGTATTAGGTCCTAGTTTACTAACTCTACCTAAAAAATTCCATACATCATCTTTTACTTTGTTGTATGTTTTAGATGTTGTAATATCTAAAAGATAATCGTTTAAAGCACCTACATTTGGGTCAATTGCCATATTGTTATCGTTAAGGATAACAAGAATATTAGAATTTGCAATTCCTGCATTATTTAAACCCTCAAAAGCTAGTCCACCAGTTAAAGCCCCATCGCCTATAACTGCAACAATTTGTCTATTTTCTTCTTTTTGCTTTGCAGCGATAGCCATTCCTAAAGCTGCTGATATTGATGTTGAAGCATGTCCAACAGCAAAAGCATCATACTCACTTTCAGAGGGTTTAGGAAAACCGCTAATGCCATTTAGCTTACGATTTGTATGAAACTTATCTTTTCTTCCGGTTAATATTTTATGTCCGTATGCCTGATGCCCAACGTCCCAAATAATTCTGTCGTATGGAGTGTTAAGGGTGTAATGCAGTGCCACAGTAAGTTCTACAACACCCAAGCCAGCACCAAAATGTCCGGGATTATGCGAAACAGAATCTATTATAAACTGACGCAAATCATCGCAAACATCAGTAAGTTGGTCAATCTCCAATTTTTTTAAATCAGAAGGTAATTCAATATTATCAAGAAATTTATATTCCATAATTAAAATACAAAGTTAAATATTATCCATTTAAAACTCTATAATTTTAGTATTTTTAATAGTTTGATGTATTATTTCAATAGAAAACATCATCATAAATTTAAAAAAGAATAAAAAATTTTATAAACCGAATGAAAAAAGCTATTTTTGCATTTCAAAATAAATTGATAAAAAATGGCGAAGAAAAAAGAAAAACCGGAAGAGGTTGTTGAAGTTGTAGAGAATACGCTAAGTAAGACCGAACAATATATTGAAGATAATCAAAAAAGCCTCACTATTATTGTGTTGGCAATTATTGTTATTGTTGGTGGGTATCTAGGTTTTCAGAAATTTATTGTAGAACCGCAAGAGCAAGAAGCATCATCTTTAATGTTTGTTGCCGAGCATAATTTTCAGTTAGATTCATTTAATTTAGCTTTAAATGGCGATTTAAATAACGATATTAAAGGTTTTGTTGATATTGCTGATGAATATAGTCTGACTAAAGTAGGAAATTTAGCAAATTATTATGCAGGTATATCGTATTTGCAAATGGGAGAGTTTGATAATGCTATTGAGTATTTAAATAAATTTAATGCCGACGACGAAGTGGTTATGACAATGGCAATTGTAGCAATAGGCGATGCAAACAGCGAACTAGGAAATGTTGATGATGCTGTTTCGTACTATAAAAAAGCTAGCGAAAGAAATCCTAATAATTTTGCTACACCTTATGCTCTTATGAAATTAGGTATGATTTATGAAACTCAAAGTAAATTTGATGATGCTTTAGTAGCTTACAAAAAAATTCAAACCGAATATGCTGCTTCTAACGAAGGAAAAAATATTAGAAAAAATATTGCTAGATTAGAATATAAGCTAGGAAAATAATTTTAAAATAACATTTAATTAAAATCTCGAGAAATCGGGATTTTTTTTTCAATAAAAATAAATAATTATGGCAAGTAGTTTAAAAAATCTTTCTGATTATGACGCTAGTAAAGTCCCAAATGCAAAGGGTATGAAATTTGGAATTGTTGTAGCAGAGTGGAACGAAGAAATTACTCATGCTTTGGCAGAAGGAGCAATAGAAACATTAAAAAAACATGGAGCAGTTGATAAAAATATCTTACTTAAACATGTTCCTGGTAGTTTTGAATTAACACTTGGGGCTCAACTAATGTTAGAAGAAACTGATGTTGATGCTGTTATTATTTTAGGTTGTGTTATTCAAGGAGAAACTCGCCATTTCGATTTTATTTGCACAGGTGTAACAGAAGGAATAACACAGCTGAATATTAATTTTTCGACACCTGTAATTTTTGGGTTGTTAACAACAGGCAATCAGCAACAAGCAATTGACAGAGCTGGCGGAAAACACGGTAACAAAGGCGATGAGGCTGCTATAACTGCAATTAAAATGGTTGATTTTAAAGATAATATATCTAAAATTTAAATTATGGATTATAAAAAAACAATATACTTACTTGTTTTTTATTTTGTTATTATTTCTGCTGTTTTCTTTTTATCGAAATATTACATTTTAAAAGAAACAGAAGATGTTCACGAATTATTGTATAAATCTTTAATAAGTGGTTTGTTAGGGTCTTTAGTTCTTACTTATATGCTTCGTCGTTGGTCTAACCAAAATAAAAAGTAGGATTTTAAATAAACCACTATGGACTACTACAAGTCCATAGGTTTGAACTACGAATAAAATTCGTTATGCATAGAAACAAGACCTTAGATATTAGACTTTAGACAAAAAAAGAAAACCTTCTGGCTCATAATTGCCCGATGGTAATTAATTAAATTATTGTAAAACCGGTCAACCTTATTTAGGGATGTACAAATATCTAAGGTCTAAGCTCTAATATCTTTTTACTTTTTAGAACCAAACTACTAGAGTTTAGAAACCATATCATATTTTAATCCTTCGTGAGAAACAATATGCATTTTTAATTTACCGATTAATATTGGTGCTTCAACCATTAAAGGAATTCTGTTTTTATCGTTAGAAACCCATAAATACATTTTTTCTCCATCTTCAAAATAATCTCCTCCAATTAAATTTACACTAAATTTAACCGAATTATATTTTCCTAAACTCTTAATTTTTACTTTTTCTACGCCTTCGTGTTTAAGTTGTATTTCTGTAATTTCGTTATCAAAAACCACGTGTAATTTAACAACATCACCTTTCTTCATTTTATCTATATTTATTAAGCGTGTTTTATAAAGTAGAGTTACAATATCAACTGCACCGTGTTCTCTTTTAATTGTATCGAGCTTTTCGGCATTATCATTAACCTTATATTTAGAATAAATAAGTTTATTTTTTTTGTTATATTTATATTGTGATTTAATTATATAACCACCCTCATCAACATTACGTTTAAAATAAATAGGGTCTAAAGAACTTGGCTCAACAACAGATTGATAAGTGTCTCTTACTTTAAACATCCAATCGTAGCTTTTATAAGTTTTTCCTGTTCCAATTAATCTAAGTTTTCCTTTATAATCTTTAACCGAAAAGTTAATAACTCCTGCATCTAACCATACCAAACCCCAATTATAAGAAATTTCATATTTAAGATTCTCGCCCACTCTAAAAACAGAGTTATTTTGTTTTTTTTGCGAATAACTGCTTAAAGCTATAAGCCCAAATATTATAACTATTATATTTTTCATAATACAAAGTTTTTAATTTGAACTAATAAAAACAAATATCGTGCAAGTTTTGTTATTTGTTGATATAGTGGTGTTTATGATTTTTAAAACCCTTGGAAATTTTATATAAAAATTCGTAAATTGTTTTTAACTTTACAAACTTTAAGGACTTATTAAACTTATAACATAATATGAAATTATATCCAATAAACACAGGAAACCTAAAACTTGATGGTGGTGCAATGTTTGGAGTTGTGCCAAAAGTAATGTGGCAAAAACTGTATCCTGCCGATGAAAATAATCTTTGCAACTGGTCTATGCGATGTTTACTTGTAGATTATGGCGATAGAAAAGTGCTGATTGACAACGGAATGGGTGATAAACAAAGTGAAAAATTCTTTTCTCATTATTATCCTAACGGAGATGATACATTAGAAAAATCGTTAGCTAAATATGGTTTTTCTTGCGATGATATTACTGATGTTGTTATAACACATTTGCATTTCGACCATGCAGGTGGCGGTATAAAATACGATAACAATAAAGAATTAGTACTTACATTTAAAAATGCAAAATACTGGGTAAGCAAAAAACAATGGAATTGGGCAGAAAATGCAAATCGCCGCGAGCGAGCTTCGTTTTTATCTGAGAATATTTTTCCTATGCACGATTTGGGAGCATTGCAACTTATTGATGAAGAAACAGAACTTTTTCCTGGCTTTGTTGCAAAAATGTTTGATGGACACACCGATGGGCAAATAATTCCGCACATTAAATATAAAGGAAAAACTATTTGTTTTATGGCAGACTTATTACCTTCAACTGCACATATTCCAATGCCTTATGTTATGTCGTATGATACCCGTCCGCTTTTAACTTTAGAGGACAAAAAACGCTTTTACAAAGATGCAATAGAGAACAACTACATATTGTTTTTTGAACATGATATTTATAACGAATGTTGTAATTTGCAAGAAACAGAAAAAGGTGTTAGAGTTAAGGATACTTTTAGTTTGGCTGAGTGTTTTGAAAACAATTAGGGTCTTAGTTCGATTAATAGCAAAATAAACACAGCCACAAAAATTAATTTTTGTGGCTGTGTTTATTAAATTGTGCAAGGCAACGAAAAAAATCAGCAAACTGAGAATTTTGAAAAATTCCACTGAAAAATTGTAGAAAAAAGATATTTTTGTAAGAAAAGACAATAATGCAAGAAAGTCAAAATATTGAGTGGAAAGAAATATGGAAAGATGAATATCTAAAATGGATTTGCGGTTTTGCAAATGTAAATGGCGGAAAGATATTTATCGGAAAAAATGATAAAGGCAAAATTATCGGACTAAAAAACTCAAAGAAACTTCTTGAAGACATTCCAAATAAAGTAAGAGATATTCTCGGAATTTTAGTTGAAGTAAATTTACACAAAGTAGCAGAAGGTGAGTGTCTTGAAATCATTATTGAGCCACAACCTTTTGCTGTAAATTACAAAGGTCAATATTTTTATAGAAGCGGAAGCACGAAACAAGAACTCAAAGGCGTTGCATTAGATAAATTCTTACTTGAAAAGAAAGGAAAAACTTGGGATAGTGTCCCAATACCAAGAATTCCAGTAACAGATTTAAAAAATGAAACATTTGAATTTTTCAAACAAAGAGCAGTTAAAAACAAAAGAATTAATGAAAGTATTTTAAATGAAAATAACGAAAATGTTCTTGAAAATTTAAAATTAACAGAAAAATCATTGCTTAAAAGAGCAACAGTTTTGCTTTTTCACTCTGACCCTGAAAAATTTGTAACAGGTGCATTTGTTAAAATTGGATATTTTCAATCAGATACCGAATTGATTTTTCAAGATGAAATTCACGGAAACTTATTTGAACAAATTGAGAAAACAATTGAAATTCTTTTTACCAAATACATTAAGGCAATAATTTCATATGAAGGAATTCATAGAATAGAAACTTATGAATATCCAAAAGATGCTGTTCGAGAAGCACTTCTAAACGCAATAGCTCATAAAGATTATGCCTATGGCTATCCAATTCAAATAAGTGTATATGATGATAAATTAATGATTTGGAACGAAGGTAGACTACCTGAAAATTGGACAGTTGAAAAATTATTACAAAAACACTCATCAAAACCTCGTAATCCAGATATCGCAAATACTTTTTTCAGAGCAGGTTACATTGAATCTTGGGGACGAGGAACCATAAAAATTATAGAGCAAAGCAAAAAGCATGGATTACCAACACCTAAATTTAAAAATGAAGGGAGTGATTTTTGGATAATCTTTAACAAGGATATTTTTAACAGAGAATATCTTGAGAATCTGAAACTTAACGATAGACAATTTAATGCGGTTTTATATGCAAAAGAAAAAGGGAAAATATCAAACAAAGAATATCAAACATTAAATAATTGTTCACGAAATACAGCAAGTAATGATTTGGCTGAATTAATTGAGAAAGGTATTTTGGTATCAAGTGGAAGAAAAGGAGCCGGAAGTTTTTATGAATTAAAAAAATGATTGCACAAAAATTGCACATATTGCACAATAAAAGAACCTAATTATGGTAGATAAATTTGAAATTGGCGGTAAAAAACAACAGCTATAAGTAGGGTCTACTGAGAAACGCATAACAGGTTGTTATAAAAATACTTAAACTAAAATACGCTATTGTAAGTACAAACTTTTTAAAACATATATGCTTATAAGTTTGCATTTACAAATGTTAAAATCATAGTTTTAGGCTTGCTCTGAGGTACATCATATTTTTATCTTTTTCAATTTGAGGTATGTATATACATCTACATTTCAGAAAATAAAAATCTAATACAGCTTAGAGCTTTTCAGCAGACCCTATTTAGAGCTTGTCTATAAAGTCAAGAGATTGAACTATAAAGTTCGAGTTCAAAGCCTGTCCCGATTTGTTTCGGGGGCGTGTGAAGAATTTAAACCACAGAATACAAAGGTATTTGAGGATTTAAATTTTGAGCAACAACGCAGAAATCAGACTTTATAGACAGACACTATTTAGCTTGAACAACTAGCATTAGGATCAATTTCTACTTTTTTTGTAGGATCTATTGTTTTATTTCTTTCGTTTAGTGCAGTAATAACACTTGCAGCTAAAGTTTTAAATGCTTTTCCTGTAATAGAATTTTCATCTAAAGCAGCAGGCTCTCCATTATCGCCACCTTCTCTAATACTTTGTACAATAGGTATTTGTCCCAAGAAATTAACTCCACGTTCGTCGGTTAATTTTTTAACTCCGTCTTTTCCAAAAATATAGTATTTATTATTTGGTAATTCTTCTGGAGTAAAATATGCCATATTCTCTATCATACCTAACAGAGGTACATTAATGCTATCGTTTTTAAACATGCTAATTCCTTTAATAGCATCAGCAATAGCAACTGGTTGTGGTGTGCTAACAATTACAGCTCCTGTAACAGAAAGTGTTTGAACCATAGTTAAGTGAATATCGCCTGTTCCCGGAGGTAAATCAATTAGCATATAATCTAATTCGCCCCAACTTGCATCGTTTATTAATTGTTTTAGTGCATTTGTTGCCATTGCCCCACGCCATATAAGTGCATCGTCAGGATTAACAAAGAAACCTATCGAAAGCATTTTAACTCCGTAGTTTTCTACCGGAATTATCATATCTTTTCCGTTAATTTTTTCTAACATTGGACGTGCCGATTCCATTTTAAACATTTTTGGAACAGATGGTCCGTACACATCGGCATCTAAGATAGCCACTTTTGCTCCTGTTTTTGCAAGTGCTACGGCTAAATTTACTGCTACAGTAGATTTTCCTACTCCGCCTTTTCCAGAAGCAACTGCAATAATGTTTTTCACATTCTTAAGTGGATTTTCTGTTTCAACTTTCATTGCTTGCACCGGAACTTTTCCTGCGGTTTTAATATTTACAATTGCATCGCTACCAACAATTGCTTTAATTGTGGCTTCGCAAGCTTTCATTAGCGATTTTTCAAATGGGTTATTTGCAGTAGGAAAAACTAATGTGAAACTTATAGTTTTTTCTTCTACTGTTAAATCTCCAACCATATTTAACGAAACAATATCCTGATTTTTTTCGGGATATCTCACTTTCCCAAGTGCTTCTAATATTTGTTCTCTTGTATAAGACATTTTAATTAATTTTATAATTAAATAGTTTTTATCAAATATTGTTCCAATAGCTCAAATAGCCTATCTTTTTTAATTGGTTTTGACAAATAGTCATTAAAACCGGAACTTAAGATTTGCTCTTTTTCGTTTAACATAGCAAATGCTGTTTGTGCAATTATTGGAATATCCTTGTTTTTAGTTCTTATTTGTTTTGTTATTTCATATCCATCTATATCGGGCAATTGAATATCTAAAAGTATTAAATCAAATTGTTGATTTTTATTAAATAATTCTACAGCGGTTTTGCCTCTTTTACAATGTGTTACAATAGAGCCTTTTTCCTCAAGCAATTCAATCATAAGCAATGCCGAAGACATATCATCTTCTACTAACAATATTTTTCTTTTATCTAAATTAATTTTGTGTGTTTTAACAATAATTTTCTTTGGGGTTTCTGTTTTAATAAGTTCCTTGTTATAAGGAAGTTCTAGAAAAAAGCTTGAACCTTTATTTAATTCTGATTCTACATAAATAGTTCCGTCTAATATTTCAGCTAAATTTTTAGATATGGTTAATCCAAGTCCTGTGCCGCCATATTCTCTAGATATTTTTTCGTCGGCTTGTCTAAATCTTGAAAAAATAAATTGTTTGTGTTCTTTTGTTATGCCAATACCGGTATCTTTTATGCAAATTATTATTTTATTATTAGTTTTTTGATACGATAGTTCTATCAAACCTTTATGAGTAAATTTTATAGCATTGTTAATTAAATTTGCTAAAATTTGTTTTATGCGATTAATGTCGGAGTATAAAATAATATGTTCGTCTTCGTCACATTTTAATATATTAAATTTAATTTCAGTGATATTATTAAATTGAAGCGAATATTCTTTGTGTATTGATTCTAAAATTTTACATAAATCAAATTTTTCTTTCTTAATATTTATTTGCCCTGCTTCTATTTTAGATATATCAACAATATCATTAATTATATTTAACAAGTTATTTCCTGATGTTCTAATAAGATTTGTATATTTTAACTTTTTTTCTGATGATAAATCTTCATTTTCCAGTAAATCGGAAAAACCTATTATTGTATTCATTGGCGAACGTATTTCGTGCGACATATTTGCCAAAAATGCCGATTTTAACCTGTCCGATTCTTCAGCTTTATCTTTTTCTATTTCTAATTCAAATGTTTTTTCTTTTACTAATTCTTCTAAGTTTTCTTTATGTTTTCTTAGTTCTTCTTCAATTTCGTATTGTTTTGTTAAATCAAAATCGAGACTAAAGAATATTTGCTCGCCTTCGTTATCGAATAAGCTTGTATGAATTGAATAAATAACAATTTTTTTATCATCATTGTCAAATAATACTTGTTGTCCGGAACGAAGAAATTCTCCTGTTGTTTTGTTAATTATTGCTTGTTTAACAGCCTCTTCAATTAATTTAATACAATTTTTGCAGATATAAATATCGTTTAATCTTTGCCCTATTGCTTCTTTTGAAGTAATTCCAAAAATTTCATTGCCGGCATCGTTCCAAAAGAATATTTCTAAATTTTTATTGTAACCTCTAATTGCAACTTTTGGCATTACTTGCATTATTTTGCGATATCGTTCTTCTAATAATTTATTTTTTTTATGTTCTTCGTCACGACTTATTATCAAATCTTGTAAATCATTATATATAACCTCTATTGTATCCATAAGGTTTTCAAAGGGTTCGGGGATTTGCTTTTTTCTAAAATCTAATTTTTTCAGGCGTTCTTTTGGCCAAGTCATATCAGAAAATAAATCGAATAATGTTTCTGAACTAGTTGTAATTATATCTTTTAATTCTTTATTTTCTTGTAATAAATATTGCACTAAATCTTGTAAGTCTTCTGTCCTTTCGGGTAACTTAAACTCGGTATCAATTCTTTTTTCAAACTTTAGTTTTTGTTTGTTTTTATGCCTATATATTGTTGTGTATGCATCTTCAATTGTGTCAACCACAATTATTTTTTGCTTTTCTTTAAACAGCAATCTTCCCAGTTTTACAAGGATACTATTTTTTTTATTTAATCCACAAAAAATCAATAAGTGCATATCATAAATATGCTCTTTTAGCCATCTAATAAACACTTTACTAGCATTGCCAGAGCTAGCCTCATAATTAGTAAAATCGTGTATTCTATAATATTTTTTATTTTTTAATATTTCGGGATATATTTCGTTATCAAATTTATCAAATGCCATTGATATACCTTTGGCATCTGCTATGCCTAAGGGTTTGCTAGTTATAATATCTTCGCCATCAAATTCCATATAAAATTTTGATGTAGAATTATTAAATTTAAATGTTATTGTATATTTTCCATCTATTTTGTTAAAATGCTTGTTTACATACTCAATATTTACTGATAGAAATGAGTTGTAAAATTTGTAGGCATCTTTTTCGGTTATAAAAAATTTAAGTAAAAATTCTTTAATAAAATGGCTAGATGCGGTTAATGCAATTTTTATTAAAGGGCTTGTACCAACAACAAGTATTCCTCCTAAATTTTGATATAATTTTATTTTTGAAAAAATATAATTTACAGCATCAAGTTTTGGTCGTTTTAGTTTAGAAATATCGTTTATAAAATAGATTTTTTGTTTTGGGTGTATATTTTCGGCTTTTATTAAAATATTTGTAATTATTTTTTCTATACTTTTAGCATCAGACTCTTTTAAATTCCCTATACTTCTTATTTTAAATAGGTTATAATCCACTTGATTAAAATACACTTCGTAAGTTTTGTCTTTAGAAATATATTGTAAATCTTGCGTATTAATATTTAAATCTTGCTTTATCGTCATTATGCAATATGTTATTAAAATATTTTATTTGTAGAGCTTCTCAAGTTTTCATAGAATGTATCAGATATTAAATTTTTACTTTTTGCTGCTGCCACTGCCAACTTGTCACAAACTTCGTTTTCTTTAATATTATTATGTCCTTTTATCCAAGTAAGTTTTACATTATGTTTTTCGTAAATATCAAGAAATCGTAACCATAAATCTGAGTTTTTTTTGTCTTTAAACCTTTTTTGTTTCCAATTATAAACCCATTTGTTTTCAACTGATTCTACAACATATTTCGAATCAGAAAAAATCTCTACATCACTGTTTTCGTTTTTCAGTGTTTCTAGCGATACAATAACCGCTAATAACTCCATTCTGTTATTGGTTGTTAATTTATATCCTTGCGAAAGTTCTTTTCTGTAATTGCCTGAAATTAGAACTATTCCATAACCACCGGGACCTGGATTTCCAAGAGCTGAACCATCGGTATAAATTGTTATTTTATCCATTAATGCTTAATCCTGTGTTAGACATAAAAAGTTTAATTGCTATTGATAAAAGAATAATACCAAATATTTTTTTCATTATAGCAATACCTCCTTGTCCTAAAAACTTTTCTATAAAAACTGTGCTTTTTAACACTATAAAAACAACTAGCATATTTAAAAATACTGCAATTCCAATATTTAGGGTTGAGTATTCTGCTTTTAATGATAATAATGATGTAATGGAACCAGCTCCTGCAATTAATGGAAATGCTAAAGGTACAATTAAAGAACTTTTTTTCTTGCTTCCATCTTCAACAGGGTCATTTTTAAATAATTCTATACCTAAAATCATCTCTAATGCTAGTGCAAATAAAATAAAAGAACCTGCTATTGCAAAAGATTTTATATCAACACCAAAAATATTTAAGATTGATTTTCCTACAAAAAGAAAAGCTATTAAAGTTAAAAATGCAACCAAAGAAACCTTAAAAGCATCAATATTACCATGTTTCTTTTTTAAATCAATAATAATTGGCACTGAACCTATTATATCAATTACGGCAAATAATACCATAAATGCTGAAAATATATCAAGTAAGTTGAATTCCATGATTTTTTTTTTGCAAAGTTACACTATTTTTTATTAATTTTTTAATGCTCAAAAGTCATTCAAAAATATTAATTTTGAAAAAAATTATGAAATCTATGTTAAAACGTATAATTTTAATTTATTTAATTTTTCCTGTATTAGTTTTTTCTCAGCAAATTACTGATACTATCATTATAAATAAAAATAATTCGCCATTTTATATTACTAAAGATTATTTTGTGCCAGATACAAGTATTCTACTAATTGAAAAAGGGGCAGAAATTATATTGTCGGATTCGGTAAATATTACTGTACTCGGAAAATTAAATGTAAATGGTTCTAAAAAACACGCCGTTATTTTTAAAACAAAAAACGATTCAATTTCTTGGGGAAGAATAATTATAAAAACTAAAGAGAAAGCAAAAATTAGATACGCAAATTTTGTAAATGGAGCAATAAGTGCTTATAACACAAATGTTTATATTGCAAATTCTAATTTTTATTTCTACAGTACAAGAAAATTCGATGGTTGGGCAATTTATTACTCACACAACACACAGTCGTATTTTTTTAATAATAAGATAATTAACTATTCAGGAAGATATGTTGGCGAGGGAATAAATATTAATAATGGACAAATTTATTGTGCTAATAATTATATAGAAAAAATTCCTGATGCTATTGAGCTAACAAACACAACAAATAGTTTTGTTATAGGCAATTTTATAAAATATTCTTGGGACGATGCAATTGATATTAACGGTTGCCAAAATCTAGAAATAAAAAATAATACAACATTGTTTATTGATGATAAAGCAATAAGTATTGGCAGAAATAATTTATTAAGCTCCGATATTAAAATTGAAGAAAATTTTATTAGAAAAGCCAAATTTGGTTTATCAATTAAAGATTCATCAAATGTTAAAATATCAAGAAATATTATTGCTAATACGAAAACGGCTCTACAATTATATCAAAAAAATGAAAATACCGGTGGCGGATATGCTATTTTAAAAAACAATATTTTTATAAATAACAATCAACAATTTAGCATTGATACCTTATCTGAAATAAGTGTAACAAACTGTATATCTAACAAAGAGGACTATGGGTTAAGCAAGTTTAATTTATCTGTTGATACTTTAAATTACACGGTCTATACTAAAGACAGTATTGATTCTGACGAGTTTTATAGGCTAAATCTTTTAGATAAGGATACAATTATATCTGAATCTACAATTCCTGTAATGTTTATACAAACATTTCCAAAAGTAATTATTGACGATGAAAGAATATCTGCAAAATACAAAATCTATAATGATGAAATTAAAATAAATTCAGGAAAACTATCAATAGAAATAAGAGGGTCGAATTCTATTACATTCTCTAAAAAATCGTATGGCATTTCGTTAAATAAGAAGCAAAATATTTTGGAAATGCCAAGCTCAAAAGATTGGGTTTTATATGGTCCGTATTACGATAAATCTTTTCTTAGAAATGCTGTTGCTTATTCTGTAGGAAATAAATTAGATATTAAATCTCCTGAATTTAGATTTATACAATTATATATAAATGACCAAGAAAAAGGTTTGTATTTGCTTGTGCAAAAAATAAAACGAAGCAAAAGCTTTGTTAATGTAGAGAAAACAAATTCTACAGATGTTGATGGAGGATATATATTTAAAATAGACAAAGGTACTGGGTCAAATTCGTGGGTAAACCTTTGTACATCAGATAGCAGTGAGGATATTAACTATTATACTCACTATCCAAAACCCCAAAATATTACCCAAAACCAACAAGAATATTTAAAGAATTATATCAAAAATTGTGAGAAAAATTTGTATAAAAAACACATAAAATTAAACGCAATAGATATTAATTCTTTTGTTGATTATGTATTAGTTTCGGAATTAATGAAAAATTTTGATGCCTATAGAACAAGTATATACTTTTATAAATATAAAAATAATAAAAAACTTTATATAGGTCCTATCTGGGATTTTAATATAAGTTCAGGAAATTGTTATCTTATAGATTTTAACAATTATAAATATTTTGTTTTCGACAGTAATAAAGAAAATCAAAGATACATTGCAAGTTGGTGGTATAACCTATTGTTGAATAAAAAATTTGCTAAACTATTAAGAACTCGTTGGAAAACCCTTAGAAAAAACGATTTAAGCAATGCTGAGATAGCAAACCTTGTAGCAAATCTTAATAACGAAATATTAAGTTATACCGATTATCAACAAATAGAATTTTTAACAACTTGGCTAATTAATAGGGCAACTTGGCTCGATAAAAATATTAAGAACATTAATAATACAGCAAAAAAATATTATACCGTAAAGAAAAACTAAATTTATAATTATGTTGAATATTGCATTATTTGGAGCTCCTGGAGCTGGTAAAGGAACACAATCGGAATATATAATTAAAAAATATAAACTTTTTTACATTTCTACAGGAGATTTATTAAGAAAAGAAATTGCTAACAAAACAAAATTAGGTTTAGAGGCTAAAAATATAATTGCTTCCGGAGGATTAGTATCCGATGAAATAATTGTTCAAATAATTGAAAAAACTATTAAAAACAACTCCGATGCAAACGGATTTTTATTCGATGGTTTTCCTAGAACATACATACAAGCATATATTTTAGACGGCTTAATGATAAAACTTCATACCTCGCTAAACTGTTTGATAAACATTGAGGTTAGTAATAAAGAATCTTTAAAACGATTATTATTACGGGGCAAAAAATCGGGCAGAAGCGATGATAATGAAGTTGTTATAAAGAACAGGTTAAAAGAATATAAAAATAAAACATTACCTGTACGTAATTTTTACAAATCGAGAAAAATATTGTTTAATGTAAACGGAGAGCAGAAAATAGAACAAATAACCTTTGAGATAGATAAAATTATTAAATCAGAATTAAACAAAAAAATGTTAAATATCGTACTCTTTGGATACCCCGGTTCTGGCAGAGGGTCTCAAGGTAAAGCTTTAGCAGAAAAATATGGTTTAGAATATATTGCTACAGGAAATATGCTTGATGAAGAAATTACCAAAAATTCTAAAATAGGTAAAAAAATAAAAAAATTATATGAAAATGGCGATTTAGTACCAGATGAAATTGTAGTTCCTTTAATTGAAAAAAAGATAGAAAATACAAAAAATGCAAAAGGTTTCATCTTTAAAGGATTTCCTAGAACACTTGTGCAATCGTATATTTTAGATGGTATGTTGCAAAAACATGATTCGTCAATAACAAAAATAATAGATATTGATGTGCCTGTTTTGGAACTAATAGAACGACTAGACAGAAGAAGCAAAACCGACAGAAGAATGTCTTACGATTCAAGCACAAGTAAAATAGTGAAACGATTACACGAACACGAAGAAAAAACTATTCCTGTAATAGAAAAATATAAACAACTGCACGAAGTTGTAAAAATTGATGGACGTGGGAAATTTAACGAAGTATTTAATCTGATTTCTACTGAAATAGAAACTGGGTTTAAGAATTTAAGATAATAGGAATTTACATAAGTAGGGTCTGCTGAGAAATACACAACAGGTTATTGTAAAACCACTTAAGCTAAAACACGCTATTGTAAGTGCAAACTTTTTAAAATATATGTGCTTATAAGTTTGCATTTACAAATGTTAAAATCATAGTTTTATGCTTGCTCTGAGGTACATCATATTTTTATCTTCTTCAATTTGAGGTATGTATATACATCTGCATTTCAGAAAATAAAAATCTAATGCACCTCAGAGCTTTTCAGCAGACCCTAAGTAGTATCTGCTTTTAAAACCCAAACTTGTAGATTTTAAGATGAAATAAAGAAATAAAATTAGTAAATCGTAAATCAAAATTATACCTTTGTAGTCTTTATTTTCAAAATATATTATTATGTCGATACGAGCAAAAAATATCACTAAGTTATACGGAAAGCAAAAGGCATTAAACAATGTTAGTTTTGAAATAAAAACAGGCGAAATTGCCGGTTTTATTGGACCAAACGGAGCAGGAAAATCTACAATGATGAAAATTATTACAGGTTTTATTCCGCAAAGTTCTGGCGATGTTTTCATTAACGGTAAAAATATTCTCGACGATAATATCGAAATAAGAAAATTAATTGGATATTTACCCGAGCATAATCCTCTTTATTTAGATATGTATGTTAAAGAATATCTGCAATATACAGGCGGATTATATCTGCCTGCAAAACAAGTAAAAACCGAAGTAGATAAAATGATTTCGCTAACAGGTTTAGAAAGAGAAAAAAACAAAAAAATTGCAGCACTTTCTAAAGGATATCGTCAAAGAGTTGGCTTAGCACAAGCACTTATTCATAAGCCTGAAATATTAATTCTTGATGAGCCAACATCGGGCTTAGACCCTAATCAAATTATTGAAATAAGAAACCTTATTTCTGAAATAGGAAAAGAAAAAACAATTATGCTCTCTACTCACATAATGCAAGAAGTAGAAGCTATTTGCGATAAAATTATTATAATAAATAAAGGTAATATTGTTACTGATGACACATCGGCAAACATTAAAAAAGAAACTGCCGAAAACGAAAATGTTGTTATAATTGAGTTTGGCAACGAGATTAAAAAAGAACAATTATTAAAACTTGATTCTGTTGTTGATATAAAAAATATAGAAAATAATAAATGGGCTGTTGTAGGCGAAAAAAATATTGATATAAGGCAATTACTTTTCCAATTTGCCGTTGATACAGATAATACGGTTTTATCGATGCAAAAACAAGAAAAATCGCTTGAAGATTTATTTATTGAAGTAACAAAATAAGCAAAGTCCTTTATGGAAAAAACTATATATTTGAAAGCTCCACTTGGCACTAATATTATATTAGCTATTATTGGGCTTGTATTTTTGTTTTCAGGAATTTATTCTTTTGCATATCAATCTGTTGAAAACCAAACTAACTATTATGCTCTTGCATATTCTATTTTAGGAATGAATATATTTGTAGCGATTTTTAATACCAAACTCTTTGGCAACAAAAAATTTATTAAGTTTACTGATAAGTTTATTGAGATAAAAAGATGGACAATTACAAAACTTATAAAAATTAAAATAGAAGAAATTAAAGAAATAAAGTTTATAGCCTCAAGAGTATCAATAAAATATGCCGATACGCAAGAACTTATAAATTTAGATTGGGTTTCTAGCGGTAGTAGAACAGAACTTTCTTTAGCTCTAAAAGAACTTTCAGAAACTAAGGGCTTTTTATACGAGGTAATAAATATTTTTGATAAATTTAAGGGTAAAGAATTGTAATGAAACTGAGTGTAATAATAGTAAACTATAATGTTAAGCATTTTTTAGAACAATGCTTACACTCTGTTTTTGCATCAAAAAACATAAATTTCGATGTTTATGTTGTTGATAACAACTCTGTTGATGGCTCTTGTGCAATGGTAAAGGAAAAATTTCCGCAAGTAAAACTTATCGAAAATAAAGATAATGTAGGTTTTTCAACAGCTAATAATCAAGCAATTAAACTTTCGGAAGCTGACTACGATTTGTTGCTAAACCCCGATACAATAGTAGAAGAAGATACTTTTGAAAAGGTAGTCCGCTTTATGGATGAGCACCCTGATGCAGGTGGGCTTGGAGTGAAAATGATTGACGGTAGCGGTAAATTTTTACCGGAAAGTAAACGTGCTTTACCCACGCCCGATGTAGCTTTTTATAAAATATTCGGTTTATCGAAATTATTTCCAAAATCTAAAAAATTTGGTAAATATCATTTATCTTATCTCGACAATAACCAAACTCATAAAATTGATGTGCTTTCGGGTGCATTTATGCTTTTGCGAAAATCGGTAATTAACCAAATTGGAGCATTAGACGAAGATTATTTTATGTATGGTGAGGATATAGATTTATCGTACAGAATTACAAAAGCAGGCTACCAAAATTACTATTTTTCTGATACTACAATTATTCACTATAAAGGCGAAAGCACTAAAAAAGGAAGTATAAATTATGTCCGCATTTTTTATAATGCAATGATAATTTTTGCACGTAAACATTTTAGCGGAAAAAATGCAGGGCTTTTTATTGCTTTAATAAATTTTGCAATTTATTTTAGAGCCGGTATGGCTTTGCTTTCTCGCTTTGTTAAAAATTTAATTCTACCTGTGTTAGACGCAATAATTATTGCAGTAAACTTTGTTGGCATTAAATATTTGTGGGAAAATATTCATTATACCAAAGGATATTTTCAAGATGATATTCTACAATTTTCTTTTTTTGCATACATTCTTATATGGCTTTTATCTCTTTATTACGCAGGTGGTTACGACAAACCTATTAAACTTAAACACCTACTAAAAGGATTGTTTTCGGGAAGTATATTTGTTCTAATACTTTATTCGCTTCTACCAGAAAGTTTACGTTTTTCTCGTGCTGTTACTTTAATGATTTCGGCTTCGGTTTTTGTTTCAATCCCAATTATTAGATACCTTTTTAGTTTATCTAAACTAAGTGTTTTTAAATTAGACCTTAAACAAAAACAAAAATTTGCTATTGTTGGCACAATTGCAGAGGCAAAAAAAATAGAAACAATATTGCAAGATAATATAAAACAGTTAGAAATTGTAGGTTTTGTATCTATTGATAAAAAAAACGATGGCTTTATTGGCGATATAAATCAGCTCTCTGAAATTTGTAAAATATACAAACCCGACGAAATTATTTTTTCAGCAAAAAAACTTAGTTCGCAAATAATTATAAGAAATATGTTGCTTTTAAGCGATTTAAAAATTGCTTATCGTATTGCTTCGCCCGATAGTTTAACCGTTATTGGTAGCGATTCCTTAAATACTCAAGGTAATTTATATTCTATTGAAATTAATGCAATTACAAAACCAATTAACAAGCGTTTAAAACGTAGTTTAGATTTGTTGTTTTCTGTATTTTTGTTATCTACACTGCCTATATCAATAATAATAGTGAAAAATAAATTGCAATTTATTAAAAATATTTTTTGTGTAATATTTGCTATAAAATCGTGGGTAGGATACAGCTCTTATCAAAATAATGGTTTTTCTAATTTGCCAAAAATAAAGAAAGGAATAGTTTCTAATGCCGATACAATTACAACAAAACAACTTACAAAAGAACTTGTTGAAACATTGAATATTAATTACGCAAAAGATTATAAAATAATATCTGATTTATTAATAGTTTATAAATCATTTTCTAAACTTGGGAACTAGGCTTTGTTAAAAAGCTTTGAACTTTTCAGCAGACCCCAATTAAGAATTAAAATTATAAATTACTGATTTATATAAATTTAATTTCAAAATCACCGATGTTTAATATATTATGTCGATAGATAAAACATTAAAATCTATTCTTCGATAGTTTTTAACATGCTATGCCATAATTTTTCAGCAGATTTATCCCACGAGAATTTTTCTCTTTGCACTTTAGCTTTTTCAATCAGCTTAATTCTTAAATCTATTGAATTTTCCATTTTTGTAAGAGCTTCGGCAATAGAATTTACCGAAGAAGGTTCTATGTATATAGCTGCATCTCCGCCAACTTCTGGCATACTTGTGGTATTTGATGTTATTACAGGAATATCGCAATACATTGCCTCAAGAATAGGTATGCCAAATCCCTCGAAAAATGATGGATAAACCATTGCCAACGAAGAAGATATTATTCTGTGCAGTTCGTTCTCGTTTGCTCTGCCCGTAAAAATTATATTATCTTTACATGTAATTTTGTTAAGTGTATCTTTTAGCTCTTTTGCTCCCCACATTACAGCTCCAACAACTAATAATTTTGTATTGTTAGATGTAGATTTTTTAAACTTATCGAAAGCTAAAATAAGATTATGCAGATTTTTTCGGCGGTGTATTGTCCCTATAAATAAAAAATAATCGGCATTGTTTGAATATTGTTTTTTAGTAGCTTCTTTTTCTTTTTCTGATATAGGCGAATATTTTATATTTGCCCCATTATATACTACATCAATTTTTTCGGGGGCAATATTATATTTATCTACAATATCCTGTTTTGTAAATTCCGAAACAGTTGCAATTCTATTAGCTTTTTGTGCAAATTGCGGAAAATATTTAAGATAATATTTTCTGTATAGATATGGCAAATGCTCTGGGTTATGCTCAAAATTTATATCGTGAATAACATCTAATGTTTTGGTTTTGCTTTTTAACGAAATCCAACCATCGGGAGAAAAAAACAAATCGGGATTGTGGGTTTTTAAAAAACCTGTAATACTCCATTCAAAATATAGATACCACAAAAATGGGTGACGAGATTGTGGCGAAATAACATAAGGAGTTATATTATCAGAGAAAATAAATTCGTCAGAAAATTTACGGTCGAAAATAAAAAGAAACTCGTGTTCTTTATGTTTTTGGGTGATACGTTTAAGTGTTTCGTAAGAGAACCAACCAATACCATCAAGTTTATCTTTTAATAATAATCGGGTATTTACTGCAATTTTCATTTCCTCTTACACTTTTTTTTATTGAAAAAAATTATTTCTTTTTTATTTTTAATTTCTGACCGGCACGCAAACTTGTTGGGTCGGTTATTCCATTAATTTTCATTATATCTTCGTTTGAAACACCCGGATATTTTTTTGCAATAGACCAGAAGTTATCTCCTTGTCGAACAGTGTAATAAACATATTTGCCATTTGTTTTTGTATTGCTTGTGGTTTTGGTAGGGCTATTGGTTTTTATGGCAGTTTTTCCTAGCATTTTTTGTTTTGCTTCAAAACTCATTTTGTTAATATTTAGATATTTAGAAGCCTTATTTTTGTGTTTATAAATAACAAGTTTTTGCCCTGCTTTTATTCTGTTTCTGTAAAGATTATTCCAATAACTAACATCGGAAACTCTAACCCCATACCAACTTGCAATAAAACCAACATTATCACCAGATTTTACGGTGTACATAATTTTCACCATGTCTTTTGTTGGCGGAGGAGTGTAGTGTGCTGCTTGGCTACTTCCTCGCTGATATTTGGGTGGTGCAACTACTTTTCTTTCGGGAGAAAAATAAACAGAATCTTTATATGCAAAAATTGAATCTTTATATGTGATAAAATTGTTAACATAGTTTACGGGTAAACGTAAAGGATATGTTCTAATTTTAGCAGGGATAATATCCTTTTTGTATTGTGGATTTAGGTCTCTAAGTTCTTCAATTGAGATACCTATTACATTAGATACCTGCTCAAAATGCAGAAATTCGTTAATAATTATGGTATCGGTAGCAATATTTAAATCAATTCTTTTGGGTATGATATTATATTCTTTATAATAAGCAAAGGCATAGTTTGCTGCAATAAAAGCAGGTACATATCCACGGGTTTCGCGTGGTAAACGGTAGTATATATCCCAAAAATCTCTTTTGCCACCAGAACGACGAATTGCTTTGTTCACATTTCCTGGACCACAGTTATATGCTGCAATAACCAATGTCCAATCATGATAAATTGCATATAAATCTTTTAAAAATTTTGCTGCTGCTTCTGATGCTTGCACAGGGTCACGGCGATAATCTACATAAGAGTTAACCTCTAATCCGTAAATTTTACCTGTGGCATACATAAATTGCCATAGCCCCACTGCTCCTGCTCTTGAACGTGCTCTGGGGTTTAGTGCCGATTCAATTACGGCCATATATTTAAGCTCTAATGGTAAATCGTATTTATCTAATGATGCTTCAATTATCGGAAAATAATAATCTGACAAACCAAGCATAATACTCATTTGTTTTTTTCTTTTTATTGTGTATAGATTAATAAAAGCAGCCACTTTATTATTATATGGCATATCAATAATAGAAACTAAATTATCTAAACGCTTTTTAATTATTGTATCAGATACTTGTGTTACAAGGCTTGAGTCAATATCAGCAAAATTATCATTAGGTAAAGTATCATATTTTGCATACCACAAATATAATAAACTATCTAAATCTTGAGTAGCATCTTCGCTTGTGTTAAAAATAGTATCTCTTTTTTCTGTATTTTGCCCAAAAGCAATGCTAATGAAGAAAAACAAGATTATAAAAAGTATTTTATCTCGCATAAAATTGATTGTCAATAAATAATTTGCAAACTTAATGTTTTTAGCACTAAGTACAAAGGATTCTAACTTATCAATCAAGGCAATTTTATACTGTTGTTATTATGAGTACTAAATAGAGCTTGTCTATAAAGTCCGATTTCTGCGTTACGCTTGTTTGAAAAATGGTCATTTACATATGTAAACTCACATTTTTTAACCTACGCAAGCCCAATGTCATTAAGTTAAGGTTATTGTCGTCATTGCGAACGAGGAACGAGTTCGGCAACGGCAAAGCCCTCAATAAAGTTAATCTCTTGATATTAACAAGATTGCTTCGTCTTCCGATAGTTATCGGAATCCTCGCAATGACGCTTAAATTATAGATT
>Ga0256827_10000074_pt1 | contig 51490 bp, 43 predicted proteins | sample CV84metaG_FD_185977 | JGI IMG/M metagenome (GOLD analysis project Ga0256827, IMG submission 185977) | Hydrothermal vent microbial communities from East Pacific Rise, Pacific Ocean - CV84 | ecosystem: Environmental > Aquatic > Marine > Hydrothermal vents | place: Pacific Ocean: East Pacific Rise... | reverse complement strand
AAGCTCAACTAAAGTTATGTTTTTTATAAAATCATATTTTAATAAATTTCTAACTGCCAATCAATCTCATCAACCTAAAACTAAAACTGAAATAGTATTAGTCATTCCCCCCTCCAAAGGGGGGCTAGGGGGGGCAATTAATTTCATTGGCCAATCAACCAAGGCTTCATGGTATCTATTTTCATCTAAACTATTAAATTGAATATTTCAGTTTAGAAACATTCTCAAATCATCTCACCTTTTTGTTAAAACAATATTTTGATATTGAGTTTGATAAGTTTGTAAAATAGGTTCTTTGAAATAAAATTTTAAATAAAAATTTTCTAATTTTTGTGAAATTGAAATAAGAAATATAAAATATAAAAAAATTAAAAATATTAAAGTATAATATCTTATAAAAAACTTTTTATTCAATATTTTTAGTTTTCTATTTTTTTTCTTTAAATAACTTAAATATAAAAAACCAATTAATAAATTTAGACTTCAGATAAAAATAGAAATATTATAAAGTCATAAATATGGAAGTAAAATTATTGGAAATAGTAAACTTGCAAGTAATCCTCAAATATAATCAAAAGTAAAAATATCAGAAATAATAGATTTTGTTTTGATTTTTAATTGTTTATAAACTTCAGCAACCATAGGAATTTCAATTCATACTAAACTTCATAAAAGTATAGTTAAAAAGAAATACATAAATTGAAAAGAAAAATCATTATTTCATAAATATATATAAGAATACTTCAATATAATTACAGAACTTGCTCATAAAATTGAAATGAATAATTCTACTCTAAGAAAGTTTTTTATAGCATCTTTTTCTAAAAATCTTGAAAAATAAGCTCAAATTCACATTCAAGAAAGAAAGAAACCAATAACAAAACTAAATTGTTTTATACTATCTCCTATTAAATATGAACTCAATGTTCAAATCATAAGTTCATATAAAATCCCACAAATTGCAATAACCATTGTAAAAAATAAAAGCATAATTTTTTTTATTAAAATAAATTTGATTTTTAAATAAAATATGATAAACTGTGATTGTATCACGACGAGATAAGGACCGAACGGCTAATTACCTAAGGGCACTTATCTCATTTTTTTATATTCAATTTTTCTTTTAATATCAGCTAAACTTAAATTTAGACCGTATTGTGGTTGTAATTGTCTATATAAAGAAGAAAATCTTTTATTTGGAAATAATATTTTTTTGAATTTATTATTTTCAATTAAATATTTAACAACTTTTATATAATCTCAATCTCCTGAAATTAAAATTACTTTTGAATCCATATTCTCAATAAATTCTTTCATCATTCCAAAACAAATATCTACGTCTACATTTCACTTCTTTTTTCATTTCATATTAGCATTATGTTCTCTGAAAACAAGAATAAAACCAGATTTTTGTAATCTAGTATATAATTTTTGTTCACTTGCATCAAGAAATCATAAATAATAATAAACATATTTTACTTTAAATTTATCTCTCAAATAAATTCTAAATCTTGCAAAATCTATTTGCCAATTTTCACTAGCAGTTCACATATGTAAATTTTGACCATCTATAAAGGCAATATTTTTTTCATCAATATTTTCTTTCATATTTTTTTGATAATAAATTATATATTAATATAATAGCTTAAAATATAATAATTGCAATTTAAAAAATATGATTTGATTACATATAATTTCAGATTTGAAATGAGTAAGTTTTGATAAGATTGATCTAGATAAAGATAAATTAAGAACACTAATTTCTGGCTTATTGAAAAAAATAATTTATCAGAATTATGAAATTATTATCATACTTTTGATAATGAAAATGAAATAACTTGTGTAGTAGCTCTGGCTGAAAGTCATATTTCAATTCATACTTGGCCAGAAAAAGAATATATAAGTTTAGATATTTTTGTTTGTAATTTATGAGAAGACAATTCTCTAAAAGCAAAAAAAATCTATCAAGATTTGATAGACTTTTTTAAACCAAAAGAGGTTGAAGAAAATTTTATTGAAAGAAAGAGTTAATAAAATTAATTTTGGCTACTTTTTATTTTTACAATTTTTCAATCATCATCACTTAAAAACATATTTCAATTTTTATCAAAACTAATTCATTCCCAAGCTCATTTTTGTAAATTAATAATTTTATTTATTTTTTCTTTTTCTAAATCATAAATAAATACTTTATCATTTTTATCAGAGATTATATAGAGTTTTTTGTTAAAGTATTCAAGTCCACTTAAATCTTTATATGGAAAATCTATTTTTTTTGTAACTTTAAAATCTTTATCTACAAATTCTAAAATAAGTAAATTTTCTTTTTTTGTTTGTGTAGAAATTACATATTTATTTTCTCAAATTTTTGCAAATCATTCAATTCACTTTTTATCTAATTTATATCAATTTATTTTATAGCTTTTAGTAATTTTCAAAGAGCTGAAGCCCTCTGTTGACATTTCTATTTTATATATTTCTCAAACTTTTTCATCAATAATTAATAAGTTATTATTTTTTTCATCACAAATAATTGCCTCAAAATCATAATTTTTATCAAATTTGAAATATTCTAATTTTTCTAAATTTGAATTAACTTTTTGTATTTCTCATTCATCAGAAACCACATAAAAAATATTTTGATTTGGCATATAGCAAATTCCGGAACTTTCTGCAAAATTAATACTTTTAGTATTATCTCAACAAGAAGTTAAAAATAAAATAGTTAAAATTAATATAAGTATTTTTTTTAGCATTTTTAGGTTAGTTATTTTTTTAATAATTATTTATATATTCTACACTACATTCTTTTTCAAATAAATATAATATTTCATCAAAATTTTTATTGTCCTTATAAAAATTTAATATTATATCTAAATCTAAAAAACTTCAGCTATATTTTTTAATAAAATATTTAATAGACTTTTTTGAAAAACTGTATCATTTAGTATTTAATATAGTTTCAATTTTTTTATTATTTACATCTGTAAAATAATAACTTCATTTATAAAACATTCAAAAAAATATTTTATATATTATAGGATGAGTATGTGTTGCAATAAAAAGTCTTTTTCAATCAAATAAATATTTTAGAAGAATTATAAATTGTCTTAAATAAACAATTTCATCAATAAAAACATATTCTTGTTTTATATTTTTATAAATAATCTTTTCTTGTTTATGAAATAAGAAGATATTATTTTTATATTTCTTTTGACTCATAAAAAAATCAAGATATGTTGATTTTCAACTACCTGATTTTCAATAAAAAATTACTAGTCTATTTTTAGTAAAATCTTTATTTTCTAAATTTAGGAAATTTATAAACATTAGTCAAAAAAGTCAGAATTTAAATTTTCAGGTACTTCATTATTAGATTTTATTTTGTTATTTTGATTTGAAAGATTGTTATTATTTTTAATTATATTTCATTTTTTTGAAATAAATTTATTTTCATCTAAAGATAATTTTGTTTTATAAATAATATCTTTAAAATTTTTTGAAATTATTCTCAATTCTAAATTTAAAAATAATCCATAATCTGGATTTATTTTTATTTCTGGAAATAAATTTGAATAAATCTCATCAAAATTAATATTTCATTTTATTAAGGTTTCAATATTAGTTCATGATTTTACATTTAAAAACACTTTTTCAAATAATAAAATATTTCATACAGTTTTATTAAAACTTACAATTCTTGTTGTTGAACCACTACTTACTTCATATTCTCATCTTTCTGAATTTGTAGCATAAATTTGAATTTTTAATTTTTCTAAATTATTTTTAATTTTTCAAGAAATTATATTAGATAACTCATCAGATTCATTTATTTCTTTTTTTATTTTTCAAGAAAAATATCATCTTCATGCTGTAAAAAATGTTATTAATAAAGTTACAAGTCAAATTACTAACATAATTATTCATAAATCATTTACTTGTAAAAAGTGTAAATATATTCAACTAATAAATAATAAAAAAGCTAATAATAGAATAATCTTTCTAATTTTAGAAATATTTTTTATTATTTTTTTATATGAATAAGTATCCTTATTATAATTATATTTTCAATTTATTGGAAGATTTTTTTTATAATAAACTTGATTTTCTCTTCAAGAAATTTCAATTTCTTTTGAATCTTTAAAAAGTAAAAACTTTTTTCAAAAATTAACTTCAATATAGTATCAAACAAAAATAGAATTTCATCTATATCAATTTTCCACTTCATCTAGTTCTAAAATAATCTCATCTTCTCAAAAATATTCTATTTCTTTTCCCATTTGTTTTGAATATGATTCCAATCAGCTAGAAATTGTACATTCAACTCCATAATAAACAATAAATTTTATCTTTTTTCAATTTTCTTTATATTTTTGTTCCATTTCTGAAATATTAATATAAAGTCTATTTCATTCAAAATGTGCTTTTATCATGGTTTTTAATTTAACAATTATTATGTTTATATAATACATAAAAACAAAAAAACAGCAAAATTTAATTTTGCTGTTTTTAAAAATTACATACTCCCTAAAATTTCATTTTTTTTCTTATTGTAATCTTCTTCATTAATTAAATCTTTATCAAATAGATTTTTAATTTTTGTTAATTTATCTTCTAAACTTGGTTCTTGATTTTGATTATTATTTTGCATTTGGTTCTGCATATTCATTCACATAGCCATTCCCATTCCTGCTCACATCATATCACCAGCTGAACCTCCAGCTGCAGCAGCTGTGTTCATAGCATTAAGTTGTTCAATTTTTGAGTGATTATTCATTGAATTATTATCAATATTTCATGTTTTTTTGATTGCAGCAACATCAGCTGATTTATCAGTAATTTTATCAATAAAACTTTGAGTTTTTTCAGTAAAGTTAATGTCTTCAATTCTGAAATCAGCTAATTCAAGTCACATTTTAGCAAAATCTTCTTTTGTAGCTTCTGTAAGTTCATTTGCAATATCAACTGTATAAGCATCAATTTCATTGTAACTTACTTTCTTTTTTGCAAATAAACTTGCAATTGTTTGAGCAATTCTATCAACTAAAATCATTCTAATATCATCAACTAAAACTTCAGATTTATTAGCTACATAATTAGTCCAAAAATTCTCTAAATCAGAAATTTGAAAAGTAAAATTACCAAAAGCTCTTAGTTCAACTGGAAAATCATAGGTTGGATCAACATAAGTAATTGAATTTGGAGTTCCCCATTTTTGATTAGCTATTTTATTTTTTTTCACAAAATAAATTTGTGCTTTATCATGAGTTTCAAAACCACTCATAATATTTTTCATACTTGATAAAAATGGTGTATTATCAGTTTCTAAACTCCATTTTCCTGCTTCTTCTTGAATAGATTCTATTTTACCATTATGAATAAAAATAGAAGCCATACTTGGATCAACAATCAAACTTGAATTATTTTTAATTTCATCAAAGTTTTGTGGCCATTGCCAAACTAATAATTCACTTGATGGATTTTCCCATCTAATTATGTCAACAGTTTGGTCTTTAAATATATCAAATAATCACATATTTTTTGTTTTTAAAATAATAAATTTCACCCTCCAAAGGGGGGCTAGGGGGGTTATTTTATTGCAGCAGCAATAATTATTGCAATAGCAATAAAAAATCCAGCAAACATTGTTCAAAGAGCAATATTTTCATCTTCAATTAATTCTTTTTTCAAAGAAAATTTAGTTATCTTTTCAATTATTATGTAACATAATACCATAACAATTATACCAAAAAATACATAAATTGCACTTTCTCATAATTCATTTAAAATTTTTGTAATGTTCATTTTAATTTTTTTATTAATAATATAAAATTCACAATACAAAGAAAATTATTCTGTAGGGTATGCAGGCCTGCATACCCTACAACAGTTAAATAATATTCCCTGCAATTTTAAATTCTATCCTATTTCCTCTCAACCCCAGGGCATCTTTCTCTTGTCTTTCAGACAATTCACCTTGACCTTTGGGAGAGGCTAGGTGAGGGCTTTATTTTCCACCATAACTACCTCATCCATAACTAGAACTTGAAGAATAGTTTGTACAATTTCAAAGACAAGTATTCCATTTTTTGATTATAAAATCAGGTTTTTTAAGACTCATAGTTTTTAAATCAATTTGTTTTGAAATTGGTGTATATTCAGAAGTATATGCTAAAGTAAATCAAACACCTGCATATATTACCATTGCTCATATTATCCATTTAAACATAATTTTATTTTTAGTTAGAATCAGCTTGTCAACAGAGGGTTTCAACCCTTTGTTTTATTTTAGCTTATAAATTATTCCATTAAACATTTTTTCAACTTCTCATATAACTGTTCAATTTTTTATCTTTTCTATTATTTCTTTATCTTCATCTGTTTTTACTGAAAATTTTAATCAAGTATTTTTTTGATAATATGTTCTAGTTCCACCATAATCATAATGGCTTGAACTAATTGTTTTACCACGCATTACAGAAGTATCTGTAAAATTTAATTCTACTTTTTGTAATTTATTTAATTCTGTTATATTTATTTTTTGCTTATTTTCTAATACTGAATTAAATATAGGTTGAAATATAATAAATGAAAATATTGGTAATCAAATTAAAACTAAAAAAGCTTTGTTATATTTTTCAGGGATTTTATCTTTAAATATATAATAAACAATTCAAATTACAATTATTCCAATTCATCAAAATATATATTCTATTGGAATTAATGAAATAAAATTGATTCCAAATATAAAAGCAAATATTAACCATCAAATATTATCTGAAGAAAATCATTTTGAAATCTTATTTCATACATCAGAAAAATTATTATATTCTTTTCAAAAAAGTTTAGCTGCTTGATTTCAAGATAACTCTTTAGTTTTATAAAAACCTGCCTCTGTTTGTCATCAACTACTTTCTTTTTCAATAATTATATCTCAAAAATCAAAAATTTCAACTTGTTCTCAAACTACTGTATTTTTTGCATTTTCTCAATAAACAGAGACTACTTTTACTTTATCAATTTCTTTTGCATATAAATTTTCTCAGTCAATTTCAGCTCTTTTTCTTATATAATCAATTTTTCAAATTTGCTTTGGAATATATTTTTCAGACAATTCAAATTCATTTGTCCACATTCAATCATCACTACTTGATCATTCACTAAAATATTTATATTCATTATTTTCTCATAATAATAACCATTCTAAATATTTTGTTCATTCAGAATAATTATCTTCATACCAAAATCATTTATATTGAACATAACCAGTTGCTCTATATTTTTGTCATTCAATAGTAGCAATATCACCTATTTTTAATCATAAAATTGAATTTGTTTTTCTTTTTTGTAAAATAAATTTTGTGTGACAATAAGGACATTTAATCTCTAAATTATTATAATTTCAATATTTTATTTTATCTCTTTGTTCTCAATTTAAACCTGAAAAAGGAATTTTTGCTAAACAATGAACACATTTTAGAGTTTTTCATTTAACTTTTGCTTTTTTATCAGAAGAATTAGAATTTTTTGCACTTAATAACTTTGCATATTTTAAAGCATATACATTATTTGGTTCTTGATATAAAATCTCATTATTTAGTTTTTCAGCCTCTTTATAATTTCATTTTGAATAAAGAGTAAAAATTTGATTTAATTTATTTTTATCCATAAGTTTTGAAAAAGTTTAATATTAATAAAATTATACTATATTTTTACAATAAATCAAAAATTCTTTTTTGATTTATTGTAAATAATATGTTATTATATCTTTAAGAATAAATATTATAATAATTAAAATCTAGACTAATGAGTTCAAAAAAAACAATTTTCCTTACTATTATTATAGTCTTATTAATACAAATGCTTTTAGCAGGAACTGGTGTAGCATATTTTTATTATAATTATGAAAAGTTTTCTAAATCAGAAAGTTGAGTCTCAACAAAAACAAATATAAAAACAATAAAGTTTTCAGACCAGTATTCAGAAGCAAACATTATTAATAATAAAAATATTTTATATGAATGAAATTTTTGATTTGTAAAAAATATTAATATTAATGATAAAAAAACTTGAATAATTCTTTGAACTAATGATTTTAGATATGCTATTAATATTAAAAATTTAAAGAAAAATGCTATTTTAGATATATTGGAAAAAAATAAAATTTTAGATCAATATATTTATGAATATTTAGATAATATTGAAGATAATATTGAAATTGAATTAACTAATTTTATCAATTTTGCAATCTTATTAAATCATAAAGTTGATAAAAATTTGATATTTACAGAAATAGAGGGCAAATATAAACTTAATTTAGAAAGAATTGAAGAATATATTGAAAAAAAAGAATTTAAAAAACTATGAGAATACCTAACTGAAATAGAAAAAAAATCTATTAATAAAAAAAGCCAATTAGTAAATAATATATTTATCAAAAACAATATTTTAGCAAATGATAAAGTACAATATGTTCTAAAAAAACTTCATAATGATAAATATTATTGAAATATTAAAAAAGTATCTAAAATTTTTGATTTAGATGAGAGATTAATTACAAGTACTATCTGAGTTGAACAAATTAGATTTTTACTAACAAGTAGATGATATGCAAAATCATTAATTAAACAAAATACTTATTTAACAAATTTTTCTAAATTCAGTTATTGATTATGAGGTGTTAAAGTACCTACTGCTAGGAAAATTCAAGAATGAATTAAAAAAAATGATATTGATATATATAATAAATATTTTGTTTCAGATATAGATTTAACTAATTCACAATTAATTGATAAATTAGAGAATCATTTTGGAGGTACATTGTATGTTTGAGCATTAATTTCAAATATTCAAAAAAGATGGAATAAAGCATGAATGAGTTTAAAGCAAAAACCATGAATTGTCATAACATTGTATAATATGTGAAATCCAAATAAAAAAAATCCACACAAAACTCCTGATATGTGAGGTTCAGTTTTAAATATTAATTGAAATAAATTGTATTTTTGAGAAGTTGGCCATATTTTATATTACTATTTAACATATTATACTAATTATACTAAAGATAGTAATGATAAAAAAATACTAAATTCTAATAGAGAAACTAATATAAATAATGAATTGAAAATAAAAGATTTGATTATGCAAAATGAAAATAAAAGATTAGAAGAAAAAATATTAGAAAGAAATAAAAAAAAGTTGGAAAATAAATAAATCCAACTTTTTTATTTTTGTAGTAAATAAAACATAACTCAGCATATTGCAAAAATTAGCCCAAGTAACCATAATCTAAAAACTACAGTTTCTTCCTTCCATCAAATAGCTTCAAGATGGTGATGAAAAGGGGCAATTTTAAATACCTTTTTTCAATTTCTTAATTTTTTACTAGTTAATTGAATCATAACACTTAATGTTTCAAATATAAATATTGCTCAAATAATAAATAAAACAAAAATTGTATTTGTAAGCATTGCAATAATAGCTAAATTAGCTCATAAAGCTAAACTTCACATATCTCACATATAAAATTTTGCTGGCTTTACATTAAACCAAAGAAAAGCCATTAATGCTCAAACAATTGAAAAACATAAAGTTGAAAGTAAATACATTTCTTGATTATATGTAATATAACCATAAACAGTATAAGCAAAAAGAAGAAGTCATCCGGCAAGTCAATCAAGTCAATCAGTGATATTTACACTATTTGAAAAACTAACAATCATTAATATGAAAAGAGGAATAAAAAATATTCATATATCTAATGCTCAAAAAGGTGTATTTAATAAATGTTCAATATTCCAACCTAATTTATAATAAAACCAAAATGCTCACATTGTTGCAAAAATTGTTAACCAAAACATTTTGAATTTTGCAGAAAGTCATTTAGTTTTTCCAATTCATTTAATATTCATAAAATCATCTATTGCTCCTAATATTCAAACTGTTCAAAGTGTAAAAAGAGTTAAATATGTTTCATTTCTTGAAAAAAGTGAATTATTAATAACTCAAAAATATTGTAATAACATACTTAAAGCTACCATAAAAAAAACTGCTCAAAGTATTACACCTGCTCACATTGTAGGTGTTCAAGCTTTATTTTTATGTAATTTAAAAAATTCTGTTGCTTTTCATGCAAGAGCATTTTCTCTTATTTGTTTTCCTAATTTTAATTTTTGTAACATTTTTATATAAAAAGGTGTAACAGTGAATCAAACTAAAAATGTAGCCACTCAAAAAGAGAAAATTGAAATCAAATCATTATACATATATATATTCATTATTATTAAACTAGATTTATTGTATTAAAATTTTTTTTTTTTGCAAAAATATTAACTAGTTTTTTATACACTTTTTAAAAGTGTATAAAAATTAATTATAAAATAAATTTGTATTTTTAAAAATTTTATTCATAATACTAAAAATGAAAATATTAGTTTAATTATTAAATAGATAAGATGTCCATAAAAATAAAAAATAGATTATTAAGAAAAATTTATTTTTGAGTATTAGTACTAGTAATATATTTTAATATTACTTCTGTATTCTGAAATTCAAACATAAAAGATGATAGATTTATAGTGACTTGTTCAATAACAAGTTTAGAATGTAGAGAAATAAATAACAATACAATTTATATAAAAAAAGATTGATATGTATGTAAATGAGGTAAATTAAATAAACCTTGTTCTATGAAATCTGAAAAATTTGAAAAGAAAAAGAAAAAAAGTAATTCAAGTATTAAATATACATTTAATACTTCTTCAAATAGATTTCCAAATATTTATCCTTCAGTTTCTTGATTAAATAAAAAATCAAAAAACAATAAATGGAATTCAAAAAATAATAAAGAAACCAAAAAGGAAAATAATAAAAAAGATGAAAAAGAGATTAAAAAAGAAGAAGATTATATTTTTAATGATGATATAGATAATTTAAAAGATTTACAAAAAGATATAAAAAAGAAAGAAAAAAGAAAAGAGGAGAAAAAAAAGAAACTTGTTTATTTTGATTTAGACATAAATGATGATAATACAGTCTTACTAAATAATTGTAAATATACATTACAAAAATCTAATTTTAAAGATATAAATAATACATTTGCTAAAAAATATATTAAAGTATTATATGAATTATGAATTGTTAAATCAATAAATTGAAAATGAATATTATTTTCTCCAGAGTGAGAAATAACTAGAGGTGATTTTTTAGAAATGGTATTAAAATCTTTATGTATTGATAATAAAGAATTTAAGAAAAAAATTGCAAAAGATATAAAGAATTTTAGAGCAAATGATTTTATTACTAGAATTGAAGCTATTGAAATATTAATGGTACTTTCTGATACAAAAATAATAAAATATGAAAAATCAGATTTTACTGATATAAAAAAAATAAAAGATATTAAAGTTGTTGAAACTGCAAAACATTATAATATAATTAATGGTCAAATTATAAAAAATGTTCTTAAATTTGAACCAAATAGAAAACTAACAAGAGCTGAATCAACTAAAATAGTTGTTTGACTTATAAGAATAAGACAAAAAAAAGAGAAAAAATAGCAATAGAAATTGCTATTTTTTATTTTTATATATAATGAAAATATTAATTTTTAATGAAAAAATATATGTTATCTGAAAAAAAATCTACTCTTTTAAATTTAGTTGTTTGAACAATTAATTTATTAGAAAATAAAAATATACCAGAATCTTTTGATTTTGATTACGTAGCTTCACTTTCAAAAAATTGAGAAAAAAATTTATTTATTTTTGGTGAAACAGAAATAAAAACAAGTAATGAATTTGTAGAATATTGTGAAAAAGAATTATGAAAAGTTACAGACTCAGATATTTCCATTTCAAGTGAAGGAAATATTTTGCTTGAACCATATGATTATGAAGAATGAATTTATGAAGTTGCTAGTTTTGAATGAGAACAAATTAATTTTTGAGAAATTAAAAACAGATTTGCAGAAAATGATGCTTTTATTTCAGTAAGAGAAGCTGGAATATCAAAAAAGTTTGGAAATAAGATAATTAAAGTTGATTTTGTTTTTTAAAACCCACCCCTAGCCCCTCCCTTGTAAAGGAGGGGAATTATTTGTATTATTATTAATTATGGATTTACATATTCACATTTGAACAAATTTAGAATATTTTGAACTTCTTAACAAAGGTAAGCTTCTATCTCAATGAAAACAAGATAGAGACTTAGCTAGTTTTTTTATGCAGAATTTTCCATGAGAATTAGCTGAAACAATTTCTCCACAATATGAAATTAATTTTATGGGAATTAGAGAAATAAAAAAGAAGTTTTGACCAGAGGCTTTTAATAAAATTTCTGGTATTTATTATTGAAGTGATAACTGTGAATATTTACTTCCTTATAAGCATGAAATTGAAAAAGCAATAGAATATTTTTTAGAATTTAATAAAAATTTTCCACCACATAAAATCAGAACTTTTACTCTTGTTACTCCATATGTCTGAAATAAAATGATGGAAAAATTGGAAGAAACACTAAATTATTTAAATAATTTAAAAACTAAATTTGATATTGAGGTAGTAGTAAATGATTTTTGAGTTTTAAGAGTTTTAAATAAAAAATATACAAATTTAAAACCAATTTTTTGAAGACTAATTCACAAAATTTTAAAAACTCCATTAATTGATACTTATGGTTATGAGGCTCATCCAGCTTGAGAAAAAATTAAAAATAAAAGTGAGCAAGAAAAATTAAAATTAAGAGATGAAATTGTAAAATGGCAAATGAAATTCTATAATTCAAGTGAAGCTAGTTTAGATTTATATAAAAACTTTTTAGAAAAGTATTGAGTTGAAAGAGTGGCTTTAGATTATATGGAGAAAAGAGAAAAATTATTTAGTTCTCACCAGAATATTTGAATAGATTTATATTATCCTTGGGCAATAATTTTTACAGGTAGATTATGTGATACTGCTGCTATTGAAAATCCTGCAAAATGATTTTATGCAACTGATGATATTTGTCCTAGAACTTGTAATAGATATGATGTTTTTTATAAAATAAAAACTACTTGATATAAAATTCTTCAAAGATGAAATGCTGGTTATAGAAGTGAATTGAATTTAGATTTTTTAAAAGAAGAATTTGTCCAAAATAAAAAAAATAGACTAATTTTTAGTCCATTTATTACAGTATAAAAAACTGAAAATTGTATACTTTTCAGTTTTTTTATTATTTTTCATCAATAATTAAATCTAGTTTTCTTAATGAGTTAATTCATGTTTTTGGTATAACAATATGAGTATTTCTAATTATAGCTTCTTTATTAGTAGTTAAAGTCTTTAATAATATTTTATTTGCTCTGTTTAAACTATTATATTGTGATATATATTGATTTGTTAAAATTAAATAAGTTCTTGAATAATTATAATCATTTTTATTTATTAATAGATTATTTATATTTTTTTGAGTTGCATTTACATCAAAGTTTTTGAAATCCTTATTTATTTTTATTTTAATTTTACTAATTGAATCTGAATACTTTTTTAAGTTTGCTAAAAGATTTTGTTTTTTCTTTAGTAATCATTTTATTTGTAAATTTGCATTATCATATCTATATTTTAATTGTTCAATATATGCTTCTAATGTTTCCTTTTTATTATATGATCAAAGCACCATTTTTTTTATATCTGTATTTAGTACATTATAATATTCCTTAATATTCAAAAGATGAACTGTAGAATTGGTTTTATTTGCATACTGCTTTGTTGAAATTATTTTTGCAATAACTGGAAGTTCTTTATATAAATTTTGAGTTTGTCTTTGTTTATACTTTATACCAATGTTTGTTGAAAGCGCAACTCATATATTTGATAACATTATGACATTTGATTTTTTAAAGTTATACTGATTGTTATTATAATTATTTGTTTTTTCCTTTGCACTAGTTGTATTTAGTGCATTATTCCCTGTTTCATTACTTAAATAAGCATTTGTAAAATTTAGAACAATTGCAAAGAGTAAAGCCAGACTTGTAATTTTTATAATTTTTATTAAAATTTTCATAAATTTTTCTTTAATTTTTATATTATATTTAATATATCATAACATACATTTTAAAATGAGTAAAATATTTAAGCTACTTTTGTTACTTTTTCTTTTTTTATTTAATATTTCATTAAGTTTTGCAGAAAATAAAGTTAGAATATATTCAAGAAGTGAATGGTGAGCAGATGAAAAAATGAGATATGTATATTCACCATACTGGAAAAAGATTTTAGATAACAGAAAAAAAAGAAATTTATTTTGGCAAAAAAAATTTACCAATTTTAGTCAAAAAATTAAAGAATCAATTTTGAAAAAAAATAATTTATTAAAAGAAAAAAAACAAAAATCAAATAATTATTTGTTACAAAATTTTAAATCAGATGTTACATTAGTTGAATATAATATATATGATTGAACTAATAAACTAGCTTGGCCAACTTGAAAAACTGAATTTATTAAAAATATTGTTATTCATCATACTTATTCAGAATTTAAAAATAGTTGGACTTGAGTTAAAAATATTTACAAATATCATACTTTAAATAAAGAATGGTGAGATATTTGATATAATTATATTATTTGATATGATTGAGAAATTTTTGAAGGTAGAGCATGAGGAGATTATGTTGTTGCTGCTCATGATACTTGGAATAATAGGTCAACTGTATGAATATCTATTATGTGAAATTATGAAAATAAAAATATAAATTCATCTCAATATAAATCATTGAAAAATTTAATTTGATATTTAGCAAAAAAGTATTGAATAGATTTTAATAAAAAAATACCATATCATAGAGCATGTTCTTGAGCAAATTGTATTTCTGGATTAGAAACTAATTATTATTATCCAATTGTTTGACATAGAGATTGAAAAAGTACTGTATGTCCTTGAAAGTTTATTTATTCAAATACTATTCCAAATTTATTAAATGATTTAAAAGATGAAACTTATTGATATGAAAAAGTAAGTTATTTGGAAATACAAAAAAATAAAATAGAATATAAAAATGAAATTAATAAAAAATATAATTGGGAAAAAATAAATCAAAAATTTTTACAGCTTTCTGAAAGTAAAAGAAATTATATACTTATTAAACTTGAAAGATTTACTAAATACCATTATTATGATTGGAAAAAAGAAATTTTATATAAAAAAGTTTATGATGAATTAAAAAGCTAAATTTAGCTTTTTTTTTGCAATAAAAAAATAAATATGTTAAAATAAATTTAATAATATTTAATATAAGAAATATGGTTGCAAAAAAGGAAATAAAAGTAAATATTTCAGCACATGTTGAAAAAACAGAAGAACTTATTAAAATGATTGAAAAATTAAATAATGATAAAAAATTATTTTTTCATATTTATGATTCATTAAAAGGATTTGATTTAATAATGTCAGGTGTAGGAAAGGAAAAATTATTAGAATATTTTATGTTTTATATGAAAAATACAGAAGAAAAACAAAAAAATTATTCAAAATTTGTATCTTTTATTTGAGAAAAAGAATGAGAAGATTTTTTAGCTAATTTAAGAGATGTATATAAAGGTATAGTAAAAAATTATGATAGTATAAAGTTTTGAACTAAATCTTATCATTTTGGTAGTGAAGAAATTTATTTAAGAGAAACATTAGAAAAAATTAAATCAATATTAGAAAGTTTGTGAGAATTAAAAGAAAAAAGTTTAATTAAAATTAATTTATCATTTTTAAGTGGAAGTAATTCAAATCTTGATTTTAAATTTAATGATTCAGGATTAGAAGAATTAGGTTTTTATTTAAGACTTGATGAGCTTGATGAGGAAACTCATGAAGAAAATTTATTACCTTTTTTTCATTTATTAAATAACTTAATAGAAGAATTAAAAGTAACTCAAGATAGAGTTATAGAAATGGTTGAAGATGAAAAAAAAGATTTACAAAAAAATATTGATATTTTATACATAAATAAAGCTGATTTAGAAAAGGAATCAATAATAAAAGCAAAAAAAGAAATTACAGCTTACTTAAAATCTAAAGAAATTACAGAATTAACTGAAATTATAGAAAAAAATTCTCAGATTTTAGAGAATATTGAAAGAAATAAAAATCTACCTCAGTCAATTTTAAATAAAGATATTGAGACATTAGAAAATAAACTTGATGAATTACAAAAAATAGTCTAGAAAATCTAGACTATTTTTTTGTTTGATGTTAAATAATTTATGTAATATATTGAACTAATAATTAACATTGCTCATAAATATAATTTATAAGTTATTTCATTTTGAGTTTCTCAATAAAATAAATATTCAAATATCATTGTTGATAATCATACAATATTAAAAATCAATATTAGTGTAATTGCAGATAAATATCTACCAGCTAAGAACCGAGTAAAATAAGCAAGTCAAGTAGATCAGGCTGATATTAATCATATAAATATTAAACCTGTTTGGCTTATATTAAATAAAGAGCTATAATTAAATATTAATGCTGGTGAAGAAAGTATTAATCAAACAAATAAGAAGCTACTTGTAATTATTAATCAATTTGCATTTTCAAAATCTTTTCTCAATTCAACATAAAAAAAACTAAAAAATGCAAATAATATCATTGTCATAAATGCAAAAAAATCTCATAATAATTTATTATTTCATCATTGAGTTAATAAACTATTATCTGATACAAGTAAACTAGAACCAATAGAAGCTATAATAGATATAAAAAATATTTTCCTGAAATTATAATTAGAAGACTTTTTTGGATAATATAGTAATGTTATTATTATAACTATAATAGGTGCAAGAGATTCAATTAAAAGAGTATTTGAAGCAGATGTATATTCTAAAGCAAAAGTAAAAGTAATTAAATTTAAAAAGAAAAATATAGAAGATAACCAAAAATTTTTATTTTTATATAATATATTATTTCATTTAAATAGTTTTTTAAAATCTCATTTTTTTGTAAAAAGTGGTAAAAAAAGAGATAAAAATATAAAACCTCAAAAAAATCTTAAAAATACAACTAAAAATGGATTTAATGCTTCATCAGTAGTTAAAAATCTTCATCATACTCAATGAATACTAAGAAAGACCAGAGTAACAAATGCTAATAAGTATCAATATATTTTCATAATTATTTTATTTTATTTTTAAATTTAGTGTCAAGATATTCAAATAGTGTCAATCAATATAATAAAATTACAAAACTAAATAATAATATTGAATTTTGTTCTTTAAAAATATATATTGATTCTAATAATGTTGTAATTAATATTGCTGTATTTAATCAGAATAATGATTTCCAAAAAAAACTTTGTGAGATTAATCCAGGCAGTGAATGATTAGCAATATATTTTAATAAATATATTACAGAAATGAAAAAACCAATGTTTATATAGAAAAATATTTGAAATATAATCTCAGATATACTTATTGTTTTATATAAAAACAATAAGATAAAGGGGTGAATTATTACTAATACTGCAAATAAACTAAATATAACTATAAATTTTTTCATTTTAGTTGAAAAAATTCTTTTTACATTATATATATTTGGTAGTCTTGAAATTTCAACAATTACCTCATTAAGAGTTTCTAAATCACGTACATTTATTTCAACAGTTGTTAATATTCATTTATACTCAATATTTATAATATTAATATTTAAGTTATTAAAAACATTAAATAGTAAATTAATATTTTGATAATTTTTATTTTTAAATTTTATAACTAATTTTACAGTAGTTTTATATTTTCACTGTTCTTCTTTTAAATTATTTATAATTTTTATTATTCTATCAAGTGAGATATTTCAGATTCATATTCAATAATATAATTTATCATTATTATTAATACTAAAGTTTTTTAAAACTTCTGTATTTACAAATTTTGGCATTTTTTCAAAATCCTTGTAATCTAAAAGTTCTATTCTTTCATTTAATAAATATTTTCATAAATCAATAACTTTTTTTTCTCATTTTGATTTAAAATAATATATCAAACTTTTTTTAGCATTTTTTGATTTTAATTTCGATAGATATTCAATCTTTAATTTTGTTTCTTTTTCAGATAAATCTAAATTTATTTGATCTTCATTTTTCAAAATATAAACTAAATCATTTATATATTCTCAATTAATATATGCTCATTTTAACTTTTTTCAAAAACTAGTATGAATTTTGAAGGCAAAATCAAGTATTGTTGATTCTTTTGGAATTTCAATTCTATCTCAAGTTGGAGTAATACAAACTATATTATTACTTACAAAATTATTTTGAAATAAATCAATTATTCATTCTGAAGTTTGAATTATTTTTTGGGAGTTTGTTATTTTTTTCATCCATTCAGGATATGATTTTGGATTTTTAATTGCTCATTTATATAAATTGTGAGATGCAATTCAAAAAATATTAAATTCATACATTTGTTTTGTTTGAATTTGAATTTCAAAAATATAACCTTCATCATCAACAACTGTTGTATGAATTGATTGATATCCATTTGGTTTAGGAGAAGAAATATAGTCTTTTATTCTATTTTCTTTAGATTTAAAAATAGAGTGAACTAATCATAAAAAAGCATATGCTTCTCTTTTTTTGTTTGTAATAATTCTTACTGCAATCAAATCATAAATACTAGAAATTGGTATTTTCTTTGTTTCTATTTTTTTAGCTAGAGAATAAATTGATTTAATTCTTCACTCAAACTTTATTTCAATATCATATTCTATAGCTAAATTTTCTATTATTTCTTTTAAATTTTCAATTTTATTTTCTAAAAATACTTTTTTTTCTCATAATATTTTTTCTATTTTGTTATATTCTTTAGGTTTAATATTTCTATAACATAAATCTTCAATATCTTTAATATATTTATTAATTCCAAATAATCTCATTAGGGGAATATAGACTTCTAAAGTTTCTATAGATATTCTTTTTTTCTCTATTTTAGATAATTTATTATAATTTTCAATAAAATCTAATCTTGAACAAATTTTAATCAAAAAAACTCTTATATCATTTCAACTTATTTTTAAAAAATGATTAAATAATGTAGGATTTTTTGCTAATTCTCACTGTTTATAATTTATTTTTGTTATATTTATAATTCACTGTAACATTTTAAAAATTTCTTTTCAAAATGTGTTTTCAATTTCTTTTTCTTCTTCTTTATTTAAAATTAATGAATGATGTAATAAACATGATATTGCTATTTTTAAGTCTTTTGTTATATTATTTGCAATAATTGCAGTATTTATAACATGGATAATTATTAATTCTCAATCAAGATTTAAACTATTTTTTGATTTATTATAGGCAAAAGAAAATGCTGAATATAAAAGTTTTTTATCAGACTTTTTTTCAAATTTATCTTCTAAAATTTTATAATTTTTTAAAATGTCTTTTTTTATATACAAGTTTAGATTGTTTTAATTTTATTTATATATATAATATAGTGAATTTTTATAATTTTGCAAAATTTTTATGACAGAAAAAATCTTTAAATTAAAATCAAAATATTCTCCAGCAGGTGATCAAGAAGAGGCTATAAAGGCTTGTACTAAATATTTGGAAGATTGACATAAATGGCAAACTTTGTGGTGAGTTACTTGAAGTTGAAAAACTTTTACAATGGCTAATTTGATAGAAAAACAAAATAAACCAACACTTGTTATTGCTCATAACAAGACTCTTGCTGCTCAATTAGCTCAAGAATTTTCTGAGTTTTTTCCTGATGCTGCTGTTCATTATTTTGTGAGTTATTATGATTACTATCAACCAGAAGCTTATGTTTCTAAAACTGATACTTATATTGAAAAAGAGGCAACAATTAATGAAGAAATAGACAGATTAAGACATGCTGCTACTCAATCACTTTTACAAAGAAAAGATGTAATTATTATAGCTTCTGTAAGTTGTATTTATGGTATCTGAGATATTTCAATGTATACCTCTCAAATTTTTAATTTGAAAGTTGGACAAGTAATTCCTATTGAAGATATTTTAAAAAAATTAGTTTTAGTACAATATAAAAGAGCTTGAGCAGATTTTAAACCTTGAAATTTTCAAGTTATGTGAGATTTATTGGAAATTTATTCTCCTTCACAAGAAACAGTTTATTCATTAGAATTTTGGTGAGATGAAATTAGTCAGATTTCAAGAAGAAATTATCTAACTGGAGAAGTTTATGAATATTTGGAAGAAATAAAGGTCTTCCCTGCTAAACATACAGTAAGTTCAAAAGATAAAATTGCTGAAATTATTCCTCAAATAAAAGCAGAATTAGAAGATAGACTTCATACTTTTGAACTATCAGGAGACCCAGTAAAAATAGAAAGATTAAAAACAAAAGTAGAATATGATTTAGAAATGTTAGAGGAAGTTGGTTATGTAAATTGAGTGGAAAATTATTCAAGATACTTAGATTGAAGAAATTCTTGAGACCCTTCCCAAACTTTAATTGATTATTTTGGAGATGACTTTTTAACTTTGATTGATGAATCACATATGACAATTCCTCAAATTGGTTGAATGTATGCTTGAGATAGAGCCAGAAAACAAAATCTAATTGATAATGGTTTCAGACTTCCCTCTGCTTTTGACAATAGACCTTTACAATTTGATGAATTTGAATGAAAATTAAATCAAGTAGTAGCAGTTTCAGCTACTCCAAATATTTTTGAAATTAGGAATAGTGAGAATAGTCCTCGGGTTAGCCCTCACCTAACCTCTCCCTTGGGGGAGAGGGATAGCACAAAAAAAACTCCCTCTACTCCTTGCAAAGGAGAGGGGGCTGGGGGGTGAGGGGAAAAGTTATCTAAAGAAGAAATAGATAAACAAAATTTAATTTTCAAAAAAACATCCAAGTTTTATAATTTTGAACCAACTAGAGATTGAGAATGGAATCATTCAGAAGACTGTAGAATAATACCACAAGTTATTAGACCAACTTGATTATTAGACCCAGAAATTGAATTAAAATCTATGGAATTTATGGTTGATGATATTATGACTAATTTAAACTTAGTTATAGAAAAAAATCAAAGAATGTTAATTACAACTATTACAAAAAGATCAAGTGAAGAATTAACTGATTATTTACTTGAAAATTGAATTTCAGTAAAATATTTGCATTCAGAAGTAGAAACTTTAGAAAGATTAGAAATTTTAAAAGAATTAAGAGAAGGTCAAATTGATGTAATTGTTTGAGTAAATCTACTTAGAGAATGACTTGATTTACCAGAAGTAAGTAAAATTGCAATAATAGATGCTGATAAACAAGGTTTTTTAAGAAGTGAGTCTGCATTAATTCAAATAATATGAAGAGCTGCTAGAAATGCTGAATGAAAAGTTACAATGTATGTTGAGGAGAGAGCCCACCCCCAGTCCCTCCCTAATAAGGAGGGGAGTAGCACATTTTTATTATGACAAGAAATAAAAAGAGCAGATAAATGAAAATGGATAAACACTGATAATTTAATAATTTCTAATGCAATGAAAAAAGCAATAGAATTAAATTATTATAGAAGATGAATTCAAGAAGAATATAATAAAAAACATTGAATTATTTCAAAAACTGTATATTCTTCAATCAAAGAAGTTGCTGTAAAAAATATTAAAAGAGATTATTCAATTCAAAATGAAAAAGAAGTTAGAAAAACTATTTCTACTTTAGAACTAGAAATGGACATAGCCTCTGCCAATATGGATTATGAAAAAGCAGCTGAAATTAGGGATGAAATATTGAGGTTAAAAAAAGGAAGAAAAAAATAACATTAATTAAAAAAAATGCAAAATAATAAAATTATAATAACAGAGACTGAAAAAATCTTTTTAGAATTTATAAAAAGTTTTAATATAAAAAATATTAAAACAAGTGAAGAATTAATTATCTGAGAATTTATCAGAGAAAATGATGAAAAAGAAGATGATAATATAATAATAGTTTATTGAAAAGATGTTCTAAAAACTATAGAATTTATAAAAAATAAATATATAATAATTGATAAAATTATAGTTTCTAATAATTCTGAAATTTTATCAAATTCAGAATTAAAACCAGGGGATATTATAATCCCAAATACTTTTATATCTAATTCATCAGAAACTAAATTTTTAGATAACACTATATGAAAAGATTATGATATGAATAAATTCTGATTAATGCTTAGTTGAATTTGTTCAGATAATAAAGAAGAAAAGCAAGAATTTCAAGCAGATATTTTTTCACAAAATATTTTTATATACTTAAATTCTATAGATTCAGAAGAACTTCTAGAAAAGACAATAGTTATTTCTCAAATAGAAGAACAAGACAATTACTCAAACCTTGTGGCAGTAACTGATATGATGATATAAAATTATAGATTTAGATATCTATTTCTCTGAGACCGGTCTTTTAACCTAACTAGTTAATCCCAAAGACCGGTCTTTTTTTGTATCATTTTTTATTTAATTCTTTTTACAAACTAAACTTTTTTTATATACTAATAGTGCTAATTTCTAAAATATTGGAATTAGTACTATTTTATTCTGTAACTTAGTATAAGGAGATAGTGTATATGATAAATTTTATTATCAAAACTATTATAGTTTTAGTGATAATTTACTTGAAAATAAATTATGTATTCTAAGACAAAATAAAAAAGCCTCTCAGAAAGGCTTTTTTATTTTTTTAAATATTTAGAAATATAGTGCTAAATAGATAAATTTTATTATCATGTATTTACATTATATACAAAACTTCCTAAAATGTCAAAAAATATTTCAACTTTATTAAATATCAAGGTACCGGTTCCCAGTTCACCTTTTCAGTAACTAGGAACCGGTACCTTTTTTATAATCAAAAAAAAATCATCACACTTAAATCTTGTGGCAGTAATTGATATGATGATATAAAATTATAGATTTTGATAATTTTTTCTCTGAGACCGGTCTTTTAACCTAACTAGTTAATCCCAAAGACCGGTCTCTTTTTATTTTAATCAAAAAAATAACCCCACAAAAAAAACAGAAAATTAATCTTTCTGTTTTTTAAAATATTTATTATATATTCTTTTTTACTATTTCTAATAATTTATCACCTGTATCTGTAAAATTGTTATCTTTAATAATTTTTTTAATAGCAGCATCATCAAGGCTTCAATCAGTCTTTGTTATTTTACTTTTATTAAATACTAAGTTCTTTCATCAAACTGTTTTATTATCAAATTCTAATATACCTTTATCTTTATTCATAGCATAATTTGATATATTAAAATTAACTGGAGCAATTGAAGCAGTTGTTCCTCAACTAGTAGGTGTAGTTGAAGTAGTTGATGATATTTCTTCTTTAATTCATCTTATTTCTTTTAACCTAGAATCATTATCAAGGTGTGTTCAATTGAAAGATACTTCTAATTTTTGTGCCAATGTTTGAGTATTCTTAGTATCTGACATTGTTATTTCTTTAACTTTTTCTTTATTTGCTCAAAGTTTAATTAATCATTCTGTAAATTTAGAAAAATCAGTACTATTATTAAATCATCATGATGGTACATTATTTATTAATTTAACTACTTCATTTTTTTGTTTAGCAGGTTCATTTTTCATGGAATCATATTTTGGAGAATTTCTACTATAAAATTTATTAAAATCACTACCTTCTCAAAAATATGTATGTGCAAAATCTGTTCATTGCCTTGAAAATTTAGAATCTATATCTCAAACTATTGTACTTCCAGCAGATTGTAATCATCTTGTACTCATCCCCCCTCCAGGCGTTGGAATAATAGGGGCATATTGAGGGGCTTTGGCTACTAGGCTTCAGATAGATTCACCAAAACTGATGATTGGTTTCACGACGTTGTGGGTGATTTCTGAAGATTTAAGGGCAGCCATTACGGCAATCCAGAGGATAACTAGTCAGAAGATTTCTAGTAGTAGTTGACCTATTCAGTTTCATAAAGTATTGAAAGAAGTTCAATCTTTTCATTTTTTTACTTCTCATCATTTGATTCATTTTAATGTAATTGAAAAAACTCATATTTTTAGTCTAGAGGCTTTTTCATCTCATGTAGAAACATCTTCAATAAAACTCTCACCATTTTCTTGTTTTGTAGTTAGTCAATGTGCTGCTACAAACATAAAAATCATACCAAATGCTAGGGCAGCTGAGACATAAACTGGTACAAGTGCTAATTTAATAAATTCAAGTGGTGATATTTTAGCAACTCAATCTTTTGATTTTCAGAAGAAAAATAGTAATCCAAATATTGGGGAAAACATTGCATATATCCATAACCAAGTTCACCTTGCAAAAAGTGCCATAAATAATGCAACCATTATTATAAGAAATACTATGATAAATATTATATCAAATATTAATTTTAATCATAAATCAGTAAGTGTTTTAATGTCTTCTAATTGAGATTTAGTAACAGATGTCAAATCTTGAATTTTCATTACTCAATATGTATAAACATTGATAATTGAGAAGATTGAAGAAGATGCTCAAGTTGATTTGACATTTCAACTTAATAAATCTCATAAGTATTCCCAGTCTTTACCTTGTCCATCTTTTTTTTCAGTACATTCCTCTACTTGTTTAGTTGTGTCAGTACTACTATTTGTTCTTAAATCAAAAGTTAAATTAGTACATATTTTATTTTTTTCAATTTCTAAATAAGCATCTTTATTTTCCATTACATCATAAGGTAAACTTAATACTGCTACTGTTAAAAATGCTGAAACTGAAAGAACAAATTGAACAAAAAACCATGTAAAAGGAACCATAATTACTCAAATAACAAATTTAGGTAATGCTGATTTTAATTCCCAAGTTCCTCCTCATTGTCATACAATATTCATAAATGAAATTATGATAAGTATGAATGCAAAAGCAAAATATACAATATTTGATATTAATATCCAAATATCTTTTAAATAAACATCTAAACCAAAAATAGTACCATTAATCCAACCTGGATTAAGTAGTAGTGCAATTAAAGCTGATAATAATCCAATTATTGTTGATGAAATTTTAATTAAGAAATTTATTCATTCTACTAGTGTGCTCATTCAATCAGTAGTTGTAGATTTTGCTCATCAGTTTTCTGTTACTGCAAAAGCATTATCTCATATTGAAAAAATGAAAATAATAAAAAATGAAAAAAGTAATATTTCTTTTTTGTTTTTTATAAAAAATCCTTTTATTTTGTTTAAAATCATATTTTTTGTTTATTTTTATATATAATAAAATATTAACATAAAAAATAATTTTCTGCAAAAAATAGATAACAAAAAAACTAGACTTTTAGTTAAATCTAGTTTATGATGTATCTTTATTTATAGTTATTAACCATATTTAGAATTTTTGCAAATTAAAAAGAGACCGGTCTTTCTTAAATTAAATAACTAATTTTGAGACCGGTCTCAGGGATTTATAATTTTTTCTTTAACATTTCATTAAAAATTTTAGGATTTCATTGTCCTCTACTTGCTTTCATACATTGTCCTACAAAGAAACCAAATATATTTTCATTTCATCATTTATAATCTTCTACTTGTTTAGAATTATTTGCAATTACTTCATCAACTATTACTTCTAAAGCTCACAGGTCATTTTTTTGTCTAAGTTTTTTTGAATCAATAATTTCATCAGCATCTCATCAGTTGTTGAATAATTCTTCAATTACTAATTTAGAATTAGTTGAAGATAGCTCATCTTTATTAACTAAGTTAATAACTTTAGCTAATTCTTCAGCTTCAAATTTTAGTTCAGTAATTTTAATTTCATCTTCAGATTCTTTAATTAAAGCTAATAAAATAGTTGTAATATAAGAACAAGATTTTTTAGGATCAGATGTTTTTTCTACTAATTTTTCAAAATAATTTGATAATTTATAATCAGCTGTTAATAATCTAGCATCATCTGGCTTTAATTTGTGAATATTTAAATATCTAAGTCTTCTTTCAATTGGTAACTCTACTATTAATTTTTTAGTTTCTTCAATAAATTCATCAGATAATTCTAAAGGTAATAAATCTGGTTCTGGGAAATATCTATAATCCATAGCATTTTCTTTTGATCTTTGAACTGTTGATTTTCCAGAATCATCATCCCAACCTCTTGTTTCTTGGTCAATAATTCAACCAGCTTTTATAACTTTTAATTGTCTTTTATATTCTGAAGCAATTACTCTTGAAACTGCCCCAAAAGAGTTTACATTTTTATGTTCTGTTCTCATTCCAAATTCTTCTTGTCCAACTGGTCTAATTGATAAATTTACATCACATCTCATTTGACCTTTATCCATATCAGCATCAGAAACTCCTGCTGCTCTCATTAATTTTTGAACTTCTCTTAAAAACTCAGTAGCATCATCTGAATTTCTAAAAACAGGATCAGTTACAATTTCCATTAATGGACTCCCTGCTCTATTAAAATCAATTAAAGTTTTTCAACCTCAATGAGTTAATTTACCAGCATCATTTTCTAAATGCATATGATGAATTCAAAAAACTTTTTCTTCTCAATTTACAATAGTTTTAACACTACCAGCCCCAACAATTGGATCAAATAATTGAGTAGTTTGAAAAGCATTTGGAGAATCTGGATAATAATATGATTTTCTATCAAATCTAGAAATTTTATTAATTTCACAGTTCATCATCATTCCTCATAATAATCCTAATTTAACAACTTCTTCATTTAATTGTGGAAGCATTCCAGGAAAACCAGAACAAACTGGACAAATATTTGTATTAGGTTCAGGAGCTAATGCAACTGCATTTTTACAACTACAAAGCATTTTTGTTTTAGATTTTACTCTAACATGAACTTCAAGTCCAATTACCATTTCATAATCTTGTGACATATTTTTTTAGTTTTATATTTTAAAAAAGGAATTAACGATTATATCTCTTTCTGTATCTTACTCTTATACTAAGAGCAAGAAAGCTGCATAATAAATTTACATTTTAAAATTAATACAAAATATTAGTACTGTGTTGCCCCTTGCTCTTTGTAAAAGAGTAAGGATTCAGGAAAGAGATATATTAAGTTTTCCATTAATTTAACTCATTATAGAGAATATTATTTTTTTTTCAATATTTTTCTTGATTTATAATTAAAATATGATAAACTGTTTTTAAGTTAAAGAATAAAAGATAACTATAGATTTTTTATAAAAGCCTTGTAAAAAATAATATCTAAAAGATTTTTTATTTAACTTATATTCTAATATAAAAATAAAAATATGGAAATAAAAGTAATATTACATGTTTCTGAAACTTCTAAAGAAGTTGTTGAAAGATTAGTAAAAGAAAATTTAGAACATAAAGTTTCTGCTTATCTTAAAAAATATGAAGATAAAGCCGATGCTGAAGGAGTAATTGAATTAACTGTTGAAAAAAATAAAAAAGATTTATTTGATGCAAAACTTATTGCAAATCTTGATTCTGATCAATTTGTTTTTGAAAGAGAAGATTATGAAAATCTAGATGATTTAGTTAACAACTTATTCAAACATTTAAAAGAAGAATTATCTTCTAAATAGGAAAAAGTATGAAGAAATAGAAATATTTCTTCATTTTTTTTTGCATTAATTTTTTAGTGATTATAATATTATAAATAGTTTTTTATAAAAATAAATTATGAATAATAAAATAAAATTTTCTAGGCCAAAAATTGCAATACTACATGAAATGTTAATCAAACTTTGATGAGCTGAAAAAGTTGTAGAAAAAATTATGAAAATGTATCCTGAAGCTGATATATTTACTCTTATTTATGATGAAGAAAAAGTATCAAAAATTTTTCCAAAAGAAAAAATAAATTCTCAGGTTTTTAAACTTCCCTCTCAAAAAAGATATAATCTATTTAAAAAGCAAAGATTATGTCTTCCTCTTATGCCAAGAAGTGTTGAAATGTTAGATTTTTCTGAATATGATGTTGTAATTATTTCAAGTAGTGGTTTTGCCCATTGAGCAATCACAAAACCTGAATGTAAAACAATAGCCTATATTCATGCTCCTGCAAGATATATGTGGGATTGGACAAATGAATACAAAAAAGATTTAAATATTCCAAAATTTATAAAACCACTATTTTTCTATAAATTAAATAAATTATTTTTAGAATTAAGGCAATGGGATTATATGGCAAGTAAAAGAGCTGATATCATTTTGGCTAATTCAAGCAATACTGCAAACAGAATTAGAAAATATCACAGAAATCCTTCTGAAGTACTTCCCCCCCCTATTGAAATTACTAGATTTAATAAATTCAAAGATACACCAAAAAAAGATTATTATATTATAATTTCAATGCTTGCTCATTATAAAAAAATTGAAGTGGCAATTAATGCTTTTAATAAAATAAGTGATAAAAAATTATTAATAGTTGGTTGATGAGATTATAAAGAAACTCTTGAAAAACTATCTAATAAAAATATAGAATTTGTTTGACCAAAATATTGAGATGAAATGGTAGAATTATTAGCAGCAGCAAAATGATTTATTTTTCCATGAGAAGAAGACTTCTGAATGGCTCCAGTAGAAGCCCTAGCTTGTTGAACACCAATTTTTGCCTACAAAGCAGGTGGACTTTTAGAAACAAATGTTGAATGAATAACTTGAGAATTTTTCACTAAAGCTGACTGAGAAGATTTTGTAGAAAATTTCTTGAAATTTGATAAAAATATAGAAAACTGAAAATATAAAAAAGAAGATTTATTAAAACAAGCTGATAAATTTGGAGAAGAAGAATTTGAAAAAAGGATTAGAGAATTAGTAACTAAAGAGACCGGTCTTTAGTACTTAACTTATTAATTAAAAGACCGGTCTCAAAATTATATGAATATAAATAACAAAAAAATAGCCATAGTTTGTGATTGGATAAATGATTGGGGGGGGGCTGAATTGGTTTTGGAACATATTTTGGAAGTGTTCCCTAATGCTGATATTTTTACAAGTGTATTTTTTCAAGAGTGAAATCCTGTTTTTGAGTGAAGGAAAATAACTACTAGTTTTATTCAAAATATTCCTTTTTTCAATAAATCTCATAAATTAGCTTTAACTTTAAGACCAAGAGCTTTTGAAAGTTTTGATTTGTCAGAATATGATATTGTAATTAGCTCAACAAGTGCTGAAAGTAAATGAATTATTACAAAACCAGAATGCTTACAGATTTGTTATTGTCATACTCCAACAAGATATTTTTGGAGCCATACTCATGAATATTTAAATATGATGGAATTTGGAATATTTAATTTTTTGTGAAAATGGATTGCTCCAAAAGTTTTTCATAAATTAAGACAATGGGATTTTATAGCTGCACAAAGACCAGATTATTTTATTTGAAATTCTAAAAATACTGTTTCAAGAATTAATAAATATTATAGAAGAGGGGCTGAAGTTATTTACCCTTGAACAGATTTGGATAAATTTGAGTTTTGTAATAAAAAAGAAGATTTTTATTTGTATGTTTGAAGATGTATACCATATAAAAAATTTGATTTAATTGTTGATGCTTTTAATGAAAATTGAAAAAAGATTGTTATAGTTACAAATACTGATAATAAGTTATACAAAGAATTAAAGGCTAAATCTAAAGATAATATTGAATGGAAATTAAGTATTTCAAGAGAAGAAACTATGGATTTATTTTCAAAAGCAAAGGCTTTTATGTTTCCACCAGAAGAAGATTTTTGACTTGTTCCAGTTGAAGCAATGGCTTGTGGGACACCAGTAATAGCTTTTGGGAAAGGTTGATGAACTGAAACAGTAATTGATTGAAAAACTTGAATTTATTTTATGGAGCAAAATGTAGAAAGTTTAAATAAAGCAGTTGAAAAATTTGAAAAAACTGAATTTGATTATAGAAAGATTAGAGAACATTCTCAAAATTTTAGCAAAGAAAAATTTCAACAAAATTTGTTGAAATTTGTCAAGGAAAAATATGTCCTGAAAGAAGTGCCCTTGGGGTGCAGTGAAATTACAAAATAATTTCTTTCAAAATATAATCCATAACTAACACTCATTTATCAGTAAGATTTATAGTAGGGAATGCAGGCCTGCATTCCCTACTTTCTAAATAATTTTTTTCTATAAAATAATCTATTTTTTTTGTATCTAATTTTTTGTAAATACTTTCTTCAATTCAAGAAGTTCTTAATTGAAACATTACTTTTTCTAAAAAAATATCTTCTTGTGTTAATTTATTTTCAAATATTTTCTCTCAATTATAATAATTTTTAAAAATTTCAGAGTTTGCATATCTAATATTATTTATATATCAATAAGCTCATAATCAAAAAGCTAAAATTTCTTTATGATTCCAGTATCAAATATTATGTTTACATTCAAATCAAGGTTTTCAATAATTAGATATTTCATAATTATTAAATCAAGATTCTATTAAATATTTTTTAATACTAGAATATTCTTCTAAATATTCTTTTTCTTTAATTCCCTGTTTATCCCAATTTTCTGGATAAGTTATATTGTCATATTTTGTTTCAATAATTTTATCAGCAGAATAATAATCTTCTAACATATAAACTGAAATATGTTTGATGAAAGAATAATTATTTAAAATATATTTTATATTTTCTAAAATTTCTCCTGATTTAACATAGGGTAATCAAATTATGAAATCTAGACTAATATTTGTAGGGTATGAAAATTTTCATACCCTACATGAAATATTTTCTAATGCTTCTAAAATATCTGATTTATTTCATCTATTAATTTCTTTTAAAGATTTTTCATTTAAAGTTTGAATTCAAATACTTATTCTATTAATTCATATTTTTTCCCAAAAATCTAAATTATTTTTTGTTATATTATTTGGTGTTGATTCTAAAGTTATTTCTATATTTTTAGAAAAAATAAACTTTTCTTTTAAAATAAAAAAGATTTCTGATAAATTTCTTTCTGATAAAACACTTGGAGTTCAACCTCAAAAATAAATACTATTTAAAATTCCACTTTTAAAAGTGGAATTTTTTATTTCTAAAATTAGATTTTTAACATAAAAATCTATTTGTTTTTGCTGTAAAGTTCAAATACTTGCAAATCTACAATAATTGCATTTTAAATCGCAAAAAGGAATATGTATATATACTTGACTCATTATTCACAACTAGTTGATAAATTTTTTAATTCTAATATTTTCTCAGTTTTACATAAAAGTGATAATTTGAAACTTTCAAAAGCATCAATATATGATCAAAAATTATCTAAAACTTCTATAATTTCTCTATCATAAATAACTTTATTTCATTTATCAAAACTAGATAGTATTTCATTAGAATAGAAGTCCTTTAATAAAATATTAGGGAAAAAATTAGAAATTTTATTTTCTCATAATTCATCTTCTAATGTTGCTCTAGCAGGTAAATAATAACTAAACTTTTTTAAAAAAGCTTTTGCTCAAATATCAGAATTTAGATAATTTATAAATGGGAGTGCAATATTTTTCTTTTGACTATCTGTATTAATAACAAAATAATTATAGTTAGCTAAAGTAGGTCAGTCTCAAGTTGTTCTATGAGGATAAGTTGTAGCATATAAAAATCTTGAATTAAAATTGTATAATTTTAATTTTTCAATTGTTCTTGGATATGTTATAATTGCTCAAACATCACCATCTGCAAATAAATCAATATCATCTTTTCAGGTATTTTTACTGCTTATGAATAATTTATTAAAGGCATTGTTTCATCATTCAGTTCATAATTCCATATATTCAGCTAAAACTTCTTTTATCTTTAATCAATTTGGACTTTTAATTCAATCAACTTTATTTATTAGAAATTCTTGTGCTATAATATCTGGAGCATATTTAACTATTGATCAGTTTCCTAATGCAAGTGGAACTACATCAAATATTGAACTTTTTTTAATTGCAGAATTAAGAGAATATTTTAAGTTAAAATCACTTCTTTTAAGTCTAAATTTTCCATTATACAAAACTCAAAGAGTCTCATATCATACAGGAATTCATTTTAAATATTCTTTTTTATTTTCTCATTCTCAATCAGTAACAATTAAATCATCTATAAATATTGTTTTATAGTCTTGTCTAAATTTGTGAATATTAATCTTTAGATTACTTAATGCATATACTTTATCTTCAAATAAAGATATTTCATTATTATTTAAAACAAACATATCAGGAGCACTTCATTTAATAAATGCTGATTTTAAAGCAAGAGAATAATCTTCATAATTTTTGAAATTTGTTATTTCAAAAACTACATTAGTCATTGATGTATTTTTTAACTTATAATTACTTATAAATTCATCAAACTTTTTACTTGAATCTCATACTGTCCAAATTTGAAAATTTCAACTATTTCTTAAACTAGTATTTTTTGTTCATCCTTTTGTAAGCATAAAAAATAACAGTATTATTAATAATAATACTCATCCTATTATTCAAAAAATTAATTTTCTGTTGTTCACTTTTTTTATTTTTATATTTTAAATTAGCCTCTTCTAGATATTAAATGCATATGAATATGAGGTATTTCTTGATAATCTCAAGTATTAACTCTTAGTTGATATCAATCTAATAAATTTAAATCTTTTGCAACTTTTTTAGCAACAAAAAACATTTCTCACATAAGTTCTTTATGTTTTTCTTCCAAATTATTTATAGAATCTAATTCTTCTTTTGGAATTATTAAAAGATGTGTTGTATCTTCTGGATTTACATCTTTTATAACAAATATATTTTCATTTTCAAAAACCATTTCAGATGGAATTTCTTTATTCAAAATTTTTGTAAATAAGCTAGACATTTTTTGTTTTATTAATAATAATCTTCTCAAATAATTTCTTCTTCAAAATTATTTGTATCTTTAATGTTGTCATTTTTTATATTTAATTCATAATTAGAACTACCAGAACTTATATAAAAAATAAAAATCAGTCAAGATAAAGAAAGTATAATTAAAAAAAACATTAAGAAATTTGTAACAGGTTCTATATGAGTAGAAAAGTTTTTAAATTTTAGTGTATGCATTCTAGCAACAATGAAGAATCACCAAACTATGAGTAAAATCACTATATATATTGCAAGTGTAATTAATAACAAAATATTAAATTTAATTTATAAAATATATTTTTTCTATTGAAAAATACTTAAGTCAATTATATTTATATATTTTTTTTTGCAAATTTTTATATTTTTTGTTATAATATAAATATATTAATTAAATAATAAAAAAATATGGCTGACATAAAACATAATGGTACAACATTTTATATTGCAGATGAAGTACAGACAAAATATCCTGAGCTTGTTAAATTAATTCTTCATACAGAATCAATGGATGATGATGAAAGACAATATTGGTTTGATATTATGCCTTCAATGACTGATTCTCAAATAGATAGATTATATAATATTTTAGAAACTGAAAAAAAGAAATTAGAAGAATTAGAAGATAAATATCAAAAAGAAATTAAATCACTTAATGAAAAACATCTTATAGAATGGCAAGAATTTCAAATGAAAAAAGCTAAAGAAAAGATGGTTGAAGCTAAAAAAACAGAAAAAGCAGATGAAAAAGATGCAGATGATGTTCTTTCAATGCTTGATGATATGTAATTTTTATTTAAATATTTTTGTAAATACAAGAATTGTTTCTTTAAAAGCTAAAAAAGGAATTTTAAGAATTAAATAAAAAATATTTACAAACCAAATTACTAAAAGATATAAAAAGTTTTTTATATCTTTTTTATTTTTAAAAATTTCAATTAATTTTTTTTCATATTTAATTTTTGTACTTGTTTTTAATTTTGTTGATAATTTAATTATAAAAAATAAATAAATTGGAATTATTAATCAGCTAAAATCTGCTAATAAATCTCAAAATTCAGCATTTCAGAAACCAAATAGATCAATAATTTCCTTAAAAATTCAAATAATTATTACATCTCTTAATGAAAAAGCTAAAATTCTTACAAATCATTCTTCTTTTAAAAATATTTTTCTTATCCAAAAAAATATTAATAACAAAATGAAACTTACAGTAAAATGTAATATTTTATCAGTTGGAAAATATTGTAATATAAATTTAGGAATTTTATTTTCAAAGTAATCTGTCATATTTTTTTATAATGTTAAATTTGATACATATTATAAAAAAAAATGCTTTTAGCAAAAATTTGCTAAATTATTTGATTATTTGATTTTTATTTATAAAATTTAAAAAATTATATTACTTAAATTAAAAAAAATATGGATTTTAGAAAAACAAAAATAATTACTACACTTTGACCTGCTACTGATACATCTGAAAAAATTGAGGGATTATATAATGCTGGAGCAAATATTGTGAGAATGAATTATTCTCATTCAAATTATGAATATTTTGGAAAAATAATTGATACAGTTCAAAAATTAAATAAGGAATGAAAAACTAATTTAGCTATTTTAACTGATACTAAAGGACCTGAAATTAGAACTAAATCTATTGAATGAAAAATTGAATTAGAAACCTGAGAAGAATTTATTTTGACAACTAATAATAATGAAACAAAAATTGAAAATTCTAAAAATAAAAAAGTTATTGTTTGTGATTATGAATATATTATAGAGGATTTAGAAATTGGTCATATTATTGATATTGATACTGGTTTATTTAAATCAAAAGTTATAGAAAAAACTGAAAATTTTTTAATTTGTAAAGCATTAAATTCTCATTGAGTAAGTGGTAAAAGGCATTTAAATCTACCTTGAGTAAAATTAAAATTACCAGGAATAACTGAGTCCGATAAAGAAGATATTAAATTTGCTTGTAAAAAATGAACAGATTTTATTGCTATGAGTTTTGTTAGAAATAAAGAAAATATTACTGAAATTAGGGAGTTTTTAAAAGAAATTAATGCAGATTCTAATATTCAAATTGTTTCAAAAATTGAAAATCAAGAAGCTCTGGATAATATTGATGAAATTATAGAATATTCTGATTGAATAATGATTGCCAGATGAGATTTAGGAGCAGAAGTTGATTTTGAAGAATTACCAATTATTCAAAGAGATATTGCAAATAAATGCAAACAAGCTGGAACATATTTTATTGTTGCAACACAAATGCTTGAATCAATGTTGGATAATCCAATTCCAACAAGAGCAGAAGTAACAGATATTTTTAATGCTGCAATGCAAAAAGCTGATTCTACTATGCTATCAGGAGAAACTGCTGCTTGAAATTATCCAGTAGAAGCTGTAAAAACAATGAGTAATATTTTAAAAATTACTGAAAAAGAAATTACATATAAACATAATTATTTTACAAAAGATTTAGGTGAATTAGAAAAAAGAAAATTATTAATTAAAAATGCAATTTATACTGCTGAAAATATTTGAGCAAAAGCTATGGTTGTTTTTTCTAAAAGTGGTTTTATGGCTAAAACTGTTTCTGCATTTAGACCAAACATCCCAGTGTTTTCATTTAGTTTTTCAGAATCATTAAGAAGAAAATTATCAATGTTATTTGGTTTAAAAACATTTTTAATTGAAGAAAAGGCAAATGATGAAAATATTGAAAATGCAATAAAAAGTTTAAAAGAAAAAAATATTTTAAAACTTTGAGATGAAATTGTAACAGTTTATTGAATTAAAAGATGAAATGATATAAGTCCAAGTATTCAAGTAATTAAAGTTAAATAACTTTTTAAAAACTTAGGTTAATTTCTAAGTTTTTTTTGTTAAATAAAGATTTTTATGATAATATGTATTTATAAATATTAAATTAAATATAATGCAAAAAATAATAAAAATAATATTAACTATATTTCTAATATTTTTCTCTTTAAATTTAGTTAATGCTTGATTTAAATTAGAAAACTGAAGCAAAGAAATAGTTAAAAGGTATGAAATATCAAAATATAATTTAGATAAACAAATTTCAAGAAAAGAATTTGTGGAGATTTTATATGCTTGGTATTTTAATTACAAAAAAGATAGATGAGTAAAAATTAACTATTCAAAATATGAAAAATTAGATAATTCTAAATTTTTTACAGATATAAATTTAAACTCATCTTTTTGAAAAAAACTAAACTATTTTGCTGATAAAAAAGCATTTTCTAAAAATAAAAAATTTAATCCAAATTGAAAAATTTCACAAAAAGATTTTTTTACAATTATGAGAAGATTAAAAATAATTTATTCTCTACAATGATGTAAAAGTCTCAAAATTTGTGAACAAGAATTAGATACAAAATTTAAGTTTACAAAATGAACTTATCTAAAGTATATTAGTAAAATTTTAGATAAAAAATTAAGAAAATATTATACTTCTGCTGATGACTACATAAAAGCTTGATACAAACCAAAACTAAATCCAAATTATTATTTTCCACTAAAATGACAAACTCTAAACTGATGTTACCCTTTTTCAATCAGAAATATCACAAAATATAAATACTGAATTTGAATGAGGATTTCAGCAATGGAAAAATATATGAAAAAACCTTGAAATAAATTATGGAATTATTGATTAATGAACAATTTTGATAAATTAGCTCATATTAAGAGAAAAAACTTTTACAGAATTGATACTCTAATTAATTCCCTACAAGCTTGAGAACCTCTTTCTGTAACTTATTATTTAAAATATTATTCTTGGAAGGATAAAAAATATCACAAAGTTTTACATATAGTTTCAGCTTACTCATTTGACTCAAAATGAGTTTGGGTAAGTGAAACTGTGACAGCTAGAAGACTAAGAATCCCTTGGAATGAAATTATTAATAAATATTGAAATACAAGAAATAACAGGATTTTTAGCTATGAATATCATCCAAAAAATACTTGGACAAAAAAAGAAATAGAACTAGAAAAAAAACATAATTTTTTAGTTGGAGAATATTAGAGCTTAGATTAATTTCTAAGTTTTTTTGTTTAAAATAATTTTAAAAATTTGCAAAAGATATAAAAATCCATATAATTACATGGATAATATTGAGTAACTTTAAAAAAATATGACAACTTTTGCAACAGAAGAATTAGTATCTTCAACAAATTTAGTAAAAAATTTTTGAGTTTATAGTGAAAAAATAAATAGTTGAAAATTAGATAAAATTTGAGTTTTAAAAAATAATAAACTTAATTTAACTATTATTTCAACAGAAACTTTTTCTTATTACCAAGATTTAGCTGAAAATTTAGAAATTTATAAAGAAATTATTGATAGAAAAAATAAAGATGATTTTGTGGAAGCTGATAATATTTTATCTAAATTTAATCTTTCAGTAAAATAAATGTATAAATTAAAATTACATAAAAATATTGAAAAAGATTTAAATAAAATAGATAATTCAATTTTAATATTATTTGAAAAAAAATTAAAACAAATTTTAAAATCTCCTGAATTAGGTATAAGATTATGAAATAAAAGCTGATTAGATTTAACTTGATATCAAAAAATTAATTTTGCTAATAAAAAGTATAGAATTGTTTATAAAATTGAAAAAAAAGAAATTTATATTTATGTGGTTTCTGTTTGAAAAAGAGAAAAAATGAAAGTATACAAAACAGCTTTAGAAAGAATTTAGAAAAACTTAGATTAATTTCTAAGTTTTTTTTGTTAAATAAAGATTTTTATGATAATATATATTTATACTAAATTTTAAGAAATAAAAAAATGATAAAATTAGATTATTTAAAACCATATGTTACAGAAAATATAAATCCTAAAATGTTTGATACTATACAATTTGTTAAGGAAAAATGTCAATTGCCAAATAACTTTAATCATGGCACTGATTTTTTTAGGTGAAATTTTGAAGAATTAGATAAATATTTATCTTCATTAAAATTAAATAAAAAAGATTTGGAAATATTATCAATGCCTTGCTCTACTTGAGAGGAGGTTTATACATTATCATCAATAATGGAGAAAAATAATTTAAAATATAAAATTGATGGGGTTGATTTTTCAGAAGAATGTTTAGAAAAATGAAGAAAATGAATATATGATATCCCAAATAGTAATATAGATCAATTAAAAAATATCTTTAATATTAAAAATGGTAAAATTATTTTAAAAAATGAAATAGATAATAATATAAAATTTAAATATTGAGATATATTTTCAAAAGATTGACTTGAAAATAAAAAATATGATATAATTTCATTTCAGAATTTGATAATTCATTTTCAAGATGAAGAAAAAAAATTGAAAATGATGGTTGAAAATATTGATAGTTTATTAAATATTTGAGGTGTAATTTTTACAGATGATGTTGAAATAAATACAATTATTAGATATACTTGAGATAAGTATGAAAAAATATGAACTTCAATGTTAAAAAAAGTAAATTAATTTATAAAAACTTAGACTAATAATTTAAGTTTTTTGTCCCCTAAAAAATCCTCAATTTTCCCTTGCAATTCCCAAAAAATCCATATAATACTCTCAATAGCACTAGTTTCGATTGCGTAATTCTGATAAACTAGGGCAATTTTTTGTGTATTTAAAAGCAATGATTGAGTAAAGAAAACCAAATAAACAAAAGTGAATTATTTATTACTTATTAATTTCTATTAAGAAATATGGCTAAAGAAGTTACAAATAAAAAAACTGAAGCGGTTTGAAGTTTGTATGAAATTGGTGGAAGACATTTCTTCACTGATGATAGAAGTATTGCTGGTATTCCAGATTTACTTGAAGTACAACTAGACTCTTATAATGATTTTTTACATAATGGTTTACATAAAGTTTTTGAAGATAATTTTCCTATTGATGATCATTCTGAAGAAAAAGTAAGTATTTACTACAAAGGAATGTTTATGGAAGAACCTAAGTATGATCCAGAAACATGTCAAAGAAAAAATCTTTCTTATGAAGCTCCTTTAAAAGCAAAAATGGAAATGCTGAATAAAGAGACTGGTGAAATTAAAGAACAAGATGTTTATATGGGATGAATCCCTTTGATGACTGATCAAGCTTCATTTATTGTAAATGGTATTGAAAGAATTATTGTTAATCAAATTATTAGATCAACAGGTATCTTTTTTACTGAAAGTAATGGTGAAAGATCACTAAAAGTTATACCTCAAAAAGGTTCTTGGTTTGAAGTTGATATAGAAAAAAAATGAATTATTAATGTTAAAATTGATAAAAAAAGAAAATTACCTATCTCAGTTTTATTAAGAGCTTGGGGAATGGAATCTAATGCTGAAATATTAGATGCATTTAAAGATATGGATGATGATATTATTGCTAATCATATTGCTCCAACATTAGAAAAAGATAAAACTACTAATAAGATGGAAGCTCTTAATGTTTTATATAAACTATTAAGACCAGGTGATTTAGCTACTGATGAAAGAGTAGAAGAATTATTTGATGTTACATTTTTTAATAGAAAAAGATTTGAATTAGGTGAAATTGCTAGAATGAAAATGGAATCTAAATTAGGTATCAAAAAAGATGAAAAAGATGATTCTAGACATTTTCTTGCATTAGATGATTTTATTACAGCTTTTAAATATTATCTTAATTTTCATGCTAGAAAAGATGGTTTTGAACCAGATGATATTGATCACTTATCAAACAGAAGAGTAAGATCAGTTTGAGAATTAGTTGGTGATAAAGTTAAAGTTGGTATTGCTAGAATGGAAAGAATTGCTAAAGATAGAATGACAATTCTTGAATTAGATGATGCTACTCCAGGTACATTTATCAATTCTAGACCTATTGTTGCTGTAATGAAAGAATTTTTCTGAAGTTCTCAATTATCTCAATTTATGGATCAATCTAACCCTCTTTCAGAATTAGGACATAAGAGAAGAGTGTCTGCTCTTTGACCTGGTTGATTAACAAGAGAAAGAGCTTCATTTGAAGTAAGAGATGTTCATCCAACTCAATATGGTAGAATATGTCCAATTGCTACTCCTGAAGGACCAAATATTGGTTTGGTACTACATTTTGCTACTTATGCAAGAGTAAATAAATATGGTTTTTTATTAACTCCATATAGATCAATTATTCATGAAATAAAAAATGATTGAAAAGAAGCTATTAATAGAATTGTTTTAAATTCAATTAAAGATGAAAAAGGTAATGTTATTGCTGAAGAAAAAACACTTATAACAAAAGAAATTGCTGAAAAAATTAAAGAAAAAATTACTGACAAAAAAATTGAAGTAAGAGGATTTTTGAGTCCAGATTATGATTATTTTGATGCACAACAAGAAAAATTATTAGTAGTAGCTGAAGCTAATTCTGATTTTGATGAATTTGGTAATTTTACAGATACAAGAATTTCTGCTAGAGCAGCTAATGTTCCTACAATTTCTCATGTTAGACAAGTAACTCATATTGATGTTTCTCCAAAGCAAGTTATGTCTGTTGAAACTTCTTCAATTCCATTTATGGAACATGATGATGCTACTAGAGCGGAAATGGGTTCAAACATGATGAGACAAGCAGTTCCTTTATTAAGACCACATGCTCCAGTTGTTGGTACAGGTATGGAAAGAATTGTTTGAGAAGGTTCAGGTTATGTAATTTGTGCTAAACATGATTGAGAAATTATTTGAGTAGATGCAAAACATGTTTCAATTATGTATGATAATGGGGACAAAAAAATTCATATGCTAAAAACTTTTAGAAGATCTAATCATGATATGATTATTCATCAAAAACCTATTGTTTCACATGGACAAAAAGTTAAAGAAGGTGATGTTTTAGTTGATGGTCATGCTATTGAAAATGGTGAATTAGCTGTTGGTCAAAATTTAAGAATTGCTTATATGCCTTGGAAAGGTTATAATTTTGAGGATGCGATTATTCTTTCTTCAAGAATTGTAGAAAATGATTATTATACATCAATACATATTAAAGAATATTCTCTTGATGTTAGAGAAACTAAACTATGACCTGAACAAACTACAGATGATATTCCAAATGTATCTAGTACAAAATTAAAAGATTTAGATATTGATGGTATTATTAGAGTTGGTGCTCATGTTGAAGGTGGTGATTTACTTTGTTGAAAAATTACTCCAAAAGGTGAACAAGAACTTTCTCCAGAAGAAAGATTATTAAGAGCAATTTTTGGTGATAAATCAAAAGATGTTAAAGATTCTTCTTTGAGATTACCTGCAGGTCAAGAATGAAAAGTTTTAAATGTTGAAATATTAAAAAGAGAAGAAGGTGATAATCTTCCAACTTGAGTATTTAAACAAGTAAAAGTATATATTGCAGATACTAAAAAAATGGAAGTTGGTGATAAAATGGCTTGAAGACATGGTAATAAAGGTATTGTTTCTAAAATTGTACCTATTGAAGATATGCCTTTTGATGAGAATGGACAACCAATTGATATTATTTTGAATCCTCTATGAGTAATTTCAAGAATGAACATTGGTCAAATCTTAGAAATACATACTTGAGCTGCTGCTACAAAACTTGGAATTAATGTTGCTACACCAATTCTTAATGGTATGAGTGTTGAGCAAGTTACTGAATTAATGGAAAAAGCTGGATTACCTGCTGATGGTAAAACTCAATTATTTGATTGAGAAACAGGTGAACCATTTAAAGAAAGAACAACAGTTTGAACAAAATATATGTTGAAGTTGCATCATATGGTTGATGAAAAAATTCATGCAAGATCTGTTTGACCATACTCTATGGTAACACAACAACCACTTTGAGGTAAAGCTCAAAATTGAGGACAAAGATGGTGAGAAATGGAAGTTTGGGCTTTAGAAGCTTATGCTGCTAGTCATATTTTACAAGAAATGATTACTATTAAATCTGATGATGTTGCTGGTAGAACTCAAGCATATGAAGCTATTGTTAAAAATACTACAATTAAAAAACCAAATATACCTGAATCTTTTAATGTATTAATTAAAGAATTACAAGCTATTTGATTAGATGTTAATTTATTAGATAAAGAAGAATTAGATACTAGAGAAAAAGAAATGGAAAATGAATATGATAAAATAGTTGAAAGACAAAAAGAAGTTGAAGCTGAAATATTAAAAGCTGAAAAAGAAGAAAAAGAAGAAAAATCTAAAAAATAAATAAATTAAAACCCACCCCTAACCCTTCCCTTGTAAATGGAGGGGGATAAAAGGTTAATAATAATTAATTAATCAAAAAAAAAATGTTTGAACAATCTAAGGAATTAGATAATTTCCTAAATGATAAAATAACAGATTTTTCAGAAATAGGTAAAGATATCTGAAAATCAGATGTTACGAAATGAAAAAATCTTGATAACTTAGCAGGTATTGCTATTGGAGTGACTTCTCCAGAAAAAATTAGAGCACTATCTCATGGTAAAGTTTTAATTTCAGAAACTATAAATTATAGAACTCAAAAACCAGAAAGAGGATGATTATTCTGTGAACAAATTTTTGGTCCTAGAAAAAATTATGAATGTGCTTGTGGAAAATATAAAAGAATTAGATATAAAGGTGTTGTTTGTGAAAGATGTTGAGTTGAAGTAACTAAAGCTAATGTAAGAAGAGAAAGAATGGCTCATATTGATTTATATGCTCCTATTGCTCATATTTGGTATATGAAATCTGTTCCTTCAAGAATTGGTTTATTACTAGATCTTCCAGTTAAACAATTAGAACAAGTTGTATATTTTGCATCATATATTATTACTGATGTTTATGAAGATAAAAGAGATGAAGCTATTAAAAATTTAGAAGAAAGATATAAAGTAACAAAAGTTGAAACTCAAAAAGATATTCAAAGAGAAGTAAATGATTTAAAATTACAAAGAGAAAATGGTGAGTTAGCTAAAAAGAAATTTGAAGATGCTGAACATGCTGTTATGTCTAGATTAGAAGATTTAGATGCTGAATTTGATGAACTTAAAAAAGGTTTAACTAATATTGTTGTTTGAGCTGTAGTTTGAGAGCTAGAATATAGAGTATTAGCTGAAAAATTCCCACATGTTTTTGATTGAGGAACAGGTGCTGAATATTTGAAAAAACTTTTAGAAAGAATTGATCTAAAAGATTATATTATTGAAATGGAAAGACAATTAAAAGTTGCAACACAAGCTAAATCTAAAAAATTAATGCAAAAAATTAAACTTGCATCTAATTTATTAAAATCTGGTCAAAAACCAGAATGGTTTATATTGACAGCTCTTCCAATTGTACCACCAGATTTAAGGCCAATGATTCAACTTGATGGTTGAAGATTTGCTTCTTCAGATCTTAATGATTTATATAGAAGAGTAATTAATAGAAATAACAGACTTAAAAAACTTATTGATTTAGGTGCTCCAGATGTTATTTTAAAAAATGAAAAAAGAATGCTTCAAGAATCTGTTGATATGTTAATCACAGGTAATACTAGAAGTAATAGATCAGGATTTGTAAGTGCAAATAAAAAAGAATTAAAATCTTTAACTGAAGTATTAAAAGGTAAACAAGGTAGATTTAGACAAAATTTACTTGGTAAACGTGTCGATTATTCTGCTAGATCAGTAATTGTTGTTTGACCAACTCTTCCAATGGATTGTTGTGGGGTTCCAAAAACAATGGCTTTGATTTTATTTAAACCTTTTATTATTTCTAAATTAATAGAAGATTGATTAGTTTATAATGTTAAACATGCTGAAAAGTTTATTGAAAAAGGAACTAAAGAAGTTTGGGATGCACTTGATGAAGTAATTGAAGGAAAGTATGTAATTATGAACAGAGCTCCAACTCTTCATAGACTTTCAGTTCAAGCATTTAGACCAGTATTAATTGAGGGTAAAGCTATTCAATTACATCCATTAACTTGTTGAGCATTTAATGCGGATTTTGATGGAGATCAAATGGCTATACATTTACCTATTACTCCAAAAGCTCAACAAGAAGCTAGAGAATTAATGGTAACTTCTAAAAATTTACTTGCTCCTTCAAGTTGAGATCCAATTGTTACACCTTCTCAAGATATGATTCTTGGTTGTTATTATGTAACAGCAATGGATAAAAATGATAAAGGTTCAGGTTCATTATTTGCAAGTATAGTTGATACTTGACTTGCTTATGAAGCAGGTGCAATTACTATGAAATCTGCTATTAAAGTTAGATTAAATGATGAAATTATTGAAACTTGTTATGGAAGATTATTATTTGATAAGATTGTTCCAGAAGAATTAGGTTTTGTAAATGAAACTATTGGTAAAGCTGCTTTGAAAAAAGTTTTAGCTAGATCATTTGATGAATTATGAGCTCCAGTTACTGCAAAATTTGTAAATGAGATTAAAGATTTCTGATATGAAAATGCTACAATTTCTGGTTTAAGTATTTCAAAAGAAGATATGGTGATGCCTGAAATTAAAAAAGAACTTTTAGCTGATGGTTGAGAAAAAGTTAAACTTATTCAAAAAGCTCACTGGAATGGTTTTGTTACAGAAGATGAAAAATTTAATCAATCTGTAGCAATTTGGGCTGATGTTAAAAAAAGTATTGAAAAAGAAATGAAATCTGGATTTGATTCAAGAAATCATATTTTTGCTTATATTGATTCAGGAGCTAGATGAAACCGGTGAAATGTTACTCAATTATGTTGAATGAAAGGTTTAGTTGCTTCTACTTCAGGTAAAACAATTGAACTTCCAATTAAATCTACTCTAAAAGAATGATTTTCTACATTAGAATACTTTATTGCTACACATGGTTGAAGAAAAGGTAAAGCTGATACTGCTCTTAAAACTGCACAATCTTGATATTTAACAAGAAGATTAGTTGATTCATCTCAAAATCTTATTATTAAAGAAAATGATTGTAAATCAGTTCATTATAAAACAGTAAAATCTACTGATAGTGAATGAAGTTTCTCAGAAAGTTTTGAAGAAAGAGTTTATTCTCAAACAACTGCAACTGATGTTTTCAATTTAGAATGAGAAGTTGTTATTGGTGCAGGAACTGTAATTGATAAAACAATTTTGAAAATTATTGCAAAAAATGATATTGCTGAAATTAATATTAGATCAGTATTAACTTGTGAATCTGAAGGTTGAGTTTGTCAAAAATGTTATGGTTTAGATTTAGGTCTAAATATTCCAGTTGAAATTGGTACTCCAGTTTGAGTAATTGCTGCTCAATCTATTGGTGAACCAGGTACTCAATTAACTATGAGAACTTTCCATAGTGGATGAGTTGCTAAAGAAGGTTGAGATATGACTCAAGGTTTATCAAGAGTTGAAGAATTACTTGAAGCAAGAGTTCCAAAATCTATAGCTGAAATATCTGATATTGATGGTATAGTTGAAATAACAAATGTTGATAAGAGTACTGTTGTTAAAGTTACAGCAATTGAACTTGTTACTGATGAGTATTATTATTCAGATAAATTTGAAGTAGCTGTTAAAGTTGGTCAAGAAGTTAAAGCAAAACAAATTATTGCTAGAAATAAAGCTGAAAGACAAAGATTAACAACTAAATTTGCTTGAAAAATTACAAAAGTAGAAAATTGAGTAATTGAAATAGTAGATGTAGATCACAGAGTTTATGAATATGGTTTTGATTTAGGGACAACAATATTAGTAAAAGATTGAACTGAAATTAAAAAATGACAAAAAATGACTATTGGTAATTTGAGTCTTCAAAAATTAATGGAAGTTTCAGGAGTTGTTGCTGCTGAACAATATATTGTTGATGATATTAAAGCTATTTATGCTTCTCAATGACAAACAGTTAATTCAAAACATATTGAAATTGTAATTAGACAAATGTTCTCAAGAGTAAGAGTTTTAGATAAATGAGATTCTGAATTCTTCCCTGGAGATATTGTTGATATTATTAAATTCAAAAATAAAAATGATGAATTAATGAGAGAAGGTAAAAAAGCAGGTATTGCTGAAAGATTACTTTTATGAATTACTAAAATTTCATTATTTACAGAATCTTGGTTATCTGCTGCTTCATTCCAAGAAACAGTTAGAGTATTAGTTGAATCTTCTGTATCAGGTAAAATTGATAAATTAGAACAATTAAAAGAAAATGTAATTATCGGTAGATTAATTCCTGCAGGTAAAGAGTATAGAAGAAAACATGGATTTGAAGAAGAAAAAGTAGTTGAAGAAGAAGAATATTTTGATTCAAAAGCTGAAGAAGTTGATGTTTCAGAAGAACATATGGAAGAAATTTTAAAAGAAATGGAATCAGAAAGTGATTTCTAGTCCCCTTCTTTTAAAAAGAATATATTAAAAGACCGGTTTTTAGTTACTAATATTAGTAACTAAAAACCGGTCTTATTTTTTTATTTTTTTAAAAAATATTATTTTTTTGTAATAAAATAAATTCTTCATTTTCTTTTCAATAATTTTTGATACTAAATTCAATTTTGGCTTTTTCTCAATTATTTAATTCTCAAATTCAATCAATGATTAAGTTTTTAATTTTTTGTAATTTAATATTTTTAAATTCTTTTTTAATATCACATCATTTTTCAATTATTCATCATTCACTATTTAATGTAATTAATGAATTTTGATTTAATGATTTTTTTTCTTTTAAATCAGTTGTAATTGGTCAAATACTTCAATCAGTTATTCAAGAATTTAATCAAAAAGCTAATGCTCAATTTAAAATATATTCTCAATTATTATTTTCTATATCAAAAACTCAAGATAAAGTTTTTTCTGCTTCAGATTTTTCTTTTATAACCATTTCTTGAATTATTCACCCAAAAGTAGAATTTAAGAAATATATATTATTTTCTTTTTTATATTCTAATGATTGTGTTGTAAAATCTTGTTTTATTATTTCAACTAAGTATTTTTTTAATTGTTCTTTATTTTGAATATTTAAATAACTTTCTTTTAATCAAGGTGTTCTTTCTCAATTATTATCTTCATTAAGAAAATCTAATCTTAAAGCTAAAGGATAATTAAAATGTTTTTCAATATTAGTACAATATTTATCATCTAGTTTTATATTTTCCAATATATTAAATATCTTTTTTGATAAATTATCTAAATTTTCATTTTCTATATTAACAATACTATCAATAAGATTTTTTATTTCATCATAAGGAATAAATCATAATTCATTAAAATCTCAACTAGATTCTTCATCTTTTAAAAAATAATATTTTTGTAATACATTAAAAAAATATTTTCCTGATAATGGTATAGTATTTATTCATTTTTCAGGTATTCAATTATATTTACTTCATGATATATTTTTATTATTTGGAATTAAATATTGTTCTTCATTATTATTAATATTTAATTTTCAATTAATATTAATTTCTACATCTATTCAATTAAAATAGTCAAAATAGTTTTCTGCTAATGGAAAATAATAAACAGGTATATTTTTAGCTTCTGCTAATTGGACTGAATGTGAAAAAGTAGAATCATATTTAGAAATAATAATTGCTTTTGGTGGATTAGAATTTATATAATTACCAAACTGACTTGGATAATCTTGAATTACAACAATATCATTTTCTAATAAGTTATCTAATTGAGAATAATCTTTAATTACTTTTATTTTTCAATTAATATTTTCTTTTGGCTTATTAATAAAATTCTTTAATTCAGTATTAGTTCAAGATTGAATATCTTTTTTTCATAAAATCTTAAATAAGCTATTAGATAAATCATTAAAAAAATTATATTCTCATTTTATATTTTTATCAAATTTTATTAATTTAATCATATTTGTAAACCAATATAAACTTCATTGTGTAAAATCTTTATTTATAAAGTTATCTAAAAAGTTCTTTTCATATATTTGTATATCTTGATTATCAGCAGATTCTAAAATATATCTTTTTTCTAATAAAATATTACAAATATTTTGTAATAATTGATTATTATCTATAGTTTTATTTGAATCATTTTTTAGTAAATTATAATCCCAGTTATTTTCTACAGTTAGTTTTTCTTCTAAAATTTCTTCTTCAAAGAATTTTATTATTTCACTATTATCAATCTTTCTCAAAACTTTTTTAAGTCTTGTTGAATCTAGTCATTCTTTACAAAAATGTCTATAGTTTTTTGTAGGGTATTCTTTTTCATCTCTTAAATAATATAAGCTATAAATTACTTTTTGATATTCATCATTATTTAATAAATTAATTATTTCAATAATTTTTGCATTTTCAAGTAAAGTAAAAGTTTAAAAATACTAAATTGGTCTTTTTCTAAAAAAGTATCTAAATTATTTATTATAAAATCTTCATCATATAATCATTCTTTAAAAATTTTTGTTAAAATGTCAGTATCTAAATTTTTAATTAATTTGATATTGATAGCATGTTTTCATTTATTTCTTAATAAAGCAATAGCTTCTTTATAATTATTTTCTAATAAATATTTTATAATACTTTCTCTTTTTTCTTTTTCTAAATTAGATAATATATTATATCATAAATTATTATATTCATATTCTCAAATTTGTTCTTTTGAAAGTGATATAATCGTATCTATTAATTTTTCTAAATCTACATTTAATACAGTATCAACTTTTTTAACTATTTGTTGCTCTTCAGATTTTAATTTTCCTTTTTTTTCAAATTCTTCAATAGTCATAGTTAAATAATCTGCATCATCTCATATTATCTTTTTTATATAATAAGCTTCATATTTTCTCTCTTCTATTTCATAATTAACTATTATTTTTTTTATTTTGTTTGATATTTTTTTATCTTCTAATAACTTTTTATAAAAATAAGGATTTAGTATATATAATTCTGATAATGCTCAAAAATTCAAACTTATTCAAATATAAATATCAAGAACTATTGAATTAAATTTTTCATTAGTTAAATCTTTAAAAATATCTTCTATAAAATAATCATTATTATCTTCTGGATAAACTTGAGAAGTTAAAACTAATAATAAATGATTTTTAATAAAACTATTCTCATAATATTGGTCATAATATTGGTCATAAAATTCATTACTTTGTTTATCATCAGATAGTCATTTTAAATTTAAATTATAAGTACTTTCTTCTAATAAATCTTTTCTAATTTCACTATCTAATAAAGATAAGGTGTTAGCAGTAGAACTGTGACTTCATCAAAGTAAACTTCTTAAAATAATTGTAGTTAATTCTTTATTTAAGTAAAAACAACTAACTAATCTTTTTGAATTTTCTAAAAAATCATTTTTATCATTTGAATAAATATTTTCTATAATTTCATTATAATATTTTTTAATATCTATTGAATTTCAATTTTCATTATATATAGAATTAATATCTATATATTTTACTCATCAAAATTCTTTTATTAAATCTTTATTTTCTTCATCATTAAAAAACAATAAAAAATCATTTAAAATTTCTTTTGATTTTTCTATTGTTTCATCTGAAATTTCATATTATCCTTTAATATCATTTGGAATTGAATCAGAAATAATATATTCTTTTTCAATTTTTGATGTATCTTTTATATTTTGATTCATATCTTTATAAATTTTATAATATTAACAGCTGGTTAACAGAGGATTCCAACCCTTTGAATAAGATATTATTTCCTAATTTATTTTTTAGAATTTAACCATTGTATTATAGAAGTAGAATTTCAACTTTTAATAAGAGCTATATCTTTTCATTTTCAATTAGATAAAGTATTGCTCATGAGTTTATTTTTACTTATTGTAAAAAAACTTCACTTTTTATAATATACCTTTTTTCAATCTGATGATATTGTTAAATTATCATTATCTTCTATAAAATCAAATACTGATTTACTCATTCATCTAGGTATATTTTTGATTTCTTCTATTTTAGTATTTATTTTAATATCTTTAATATCTGTTTTAGTATCTTTACTATCTGTATATTTGATTATCTTTTTTTCTTTAGAATTTAGCCATTGTCTTATAGAAGTAGAGTTTCAACTTTTATTTAAAATTATATCTTTTCATTTTCAATTAGATAAATTATTACTCATTAGTTTATTTTTACTTATTGTAAAAAAACTTCACTTTTTATAATATACCTTTTTTCAATCTGATGATATTGTTAAATTATCATTATCTTCTATAAAATCAAATACTGATTCACCCAGTCATTTAGGTATATTTTTGCTTTCTTCTATTTTAGTATATTTACTATCTTTACTATCTTTTTTTATTAATTTAAGAAATTTTTCTTCTTCAATATTTATTTTTTTTAATTTTGCATCAATATTTATTTGATTTGTTCAAATAATTTCTCAAACACTATTTTGTACGTCCTTAATAGTATTTGAAAAATAAATTGATATTTTTTTTCTTAAATTAGGATTAAAAATTTCACCTGATTTTTTAATAGCTTCTCAAATTTCAGATACTTTAATATTAAATTTTTTTAATAGATTTATAAAATCTTTAGTAATTATAGTTTTTTCTATTTTTCAAGTAACATTATCAGAAGTATTATTAAAATCAATACTTTTATTTTCAGATATTATAAAAAATCATTTTTTATTTCATATATTTTTTATAAGTTTTTTAGAAATACTATTAATAAGTTCTATTTTACTTTGCTCAATAATTTGAGATATATTTTCATCATTATAATCTATTTTTTTTAAAGTGTCTATATTGGGCTCTGTTAAGAACAATATTATATTATTATTAGTCTTTTTTCTTTTTTCTTCTTGTTTTTTTTGATTTTCTTTTTCTTTTTTTCTTATTTTTAATTCTTTCTCTGATTCATTTTTTTCATATTCTAATGCTTTTTCTATAGCTTTTGAAAGATTTATTTCACCATCATCTTTAGTATTATTATTTTCATCAAATCATAGTGTATATTTTTTTCCATTGAAAGTTTTAATAAATGATTTATCTTCCTTTACACTTGTTTCTTTGATTATTATAGATTTGTATATATTCGATTTAATAAATTTTTCATAACTATCTAATTTTTTTACACCACTAACAAAAAAAGAAATTTCTTTTATTAAATTATATAATTCCTTAGTATTATTACCATTAATATTATCATTAATTCAATTTTTTAATGTTTCAGTAAAACTTTTAACTATTTCTTCAATTATTTCTCAAAGTCATTTTTTTTCACCTAAATTTATAGTACTCTTTACTAATTTGTAGTGGTATAGAACTTAAATTAGTATCATTATTTTTAAAATTATTAAATAATAACTTTTTTAATTTTTTTAAATTTTTAATATCTTTTATATTTAATCAGTCTTTTTCTATTTCTATTAATAATGAAGAAAGTTCTCATTTAGAATCATTTTTTATTTCAAGATATTTTGGATTATCTTTTAGAGTTAAATTATTATCAACTTGACTAATGCTACTGTTACTATCATTATTTTCTCCCGCACTATAATTCTTGATACTCATTATATAAGCTTTTTTGATATATTTTAACATAATTATAGTATTTATTAATTTGTAATATATTAATTGTAAAAAATAGTCAGGTTGTGTAGAAAGAGATTATGAGTAAAATTCATAAAATTTGAAAGAATCAACTTTAAATCATAACCTCTTTCCAATGCACAAACTGACTAAAATTACTCCATTTA